>Ga0208767_1000564_pt1 | contig 30757 bp, 41 predicted proteins | sample VirMetDEL_Mar_21_FD_184514 | JGI IMG/M metagenome (GOLD analysis project Ga0208767, IMG submission 184514) | Aqueous microbial communities from the Delaware River and Bay under freshwater to marine salinity gradient to study organic matter... | ecosystem: Environmental > Aquatic > Marine >... | reverse complement strand
GATTCGTAAGCGTAAGATTCAAAACCGCTTTGAGATTTCAAAAGGCGAATGTTTTTACAGTTTTCAGATTGGCAAGTATGGTTTTTATCTTCAGCATTCTAAGTCGCGTCCAGTCGGCTTCCGAAAGCTTGTGGATATTCCGCGCCAATTAATTGTTGAACGTGCAGCATAACAGGAGAATGCACATGAATAATATAGTAAATATGTTTAACTCTAGCGCCTCCGATACTTTCGGGGGCTTTGGTGACGCAGATTTCAATATCAAAACAACGCCCGTTTTGTTTGATGTTGAACAAGAAGAAGGTATTTTTCAATTGCGTGAGGCAGATAAGTATGTAACCTATCGCACAGATACGGGCACTTGTTTAGGTATTCACTCGTCTCGACACAAGGCCGTAGCACCTAAAGATGTTATCAAAACAGCACGAGAAATTATTTTGCGTAGTGGCCTGAACACTGAGGGCATCACCGAACAGATCGCAGTGAGTCACGACGGCGCAAGATCTTTTGTAAAGTATAGGCTGCCTGCCCATACTTATGAGACTCCAGATGGTGATACTGCCTCGCTGGGCTTGCTGGCTACAACATCTATTGACAGTAGCTTTCCGTTTGTCATCAGTGCGGCGGCAATCCAACAAGCGTGTACGAATCTTCAAGTATTTATTTCTGGAGAGGTTGCGGTCTTTAAGGGCAACCATACTCTTAACTTGGATCTTGATAAAGCTTCAAGAACCATTGTAAAATCTTTGGATTTCTTTGAGTCTGAACGTGAAGTTTGGAAGCGTATGTATACAACTTCAATGGAACCTATCAATGCTTGTTTGATGTTTGCTGAAATTGTTGGGGTTGGTGATCAAGTACATGATCTTATTTTTGAAGAAAGGATAAGCCCTAATGAAATTGGACGCTCGCTTAAAAGAACTAATACAGGCTACAATTATTTGTGGAATGTTTATTGTAATACTTATGTACCTCGATTGGGTAACACAGAGTGGGCTGCATACAACGCAGTAACAGATTATACGACCCACGCTGACAATGTTCGTAACAGAGACACCCTTGCTTCGGTTCAGTTCAAACGACAGCAAGATTCTATTTCAATTCTTCGTAACTTTTTAAAGGCGGCATGACATGGCTAATGTTTATATTCCAGAAAGTGTTTATGTTCATGAATCAAACATTGAACTAGACGGAGGAGAAGAAGACATAGTAGATCTTATGAAAAAAAATTCTATTGATGTCGTTGAAGTTTTAGCCCTTTTAAACTGGGAGCTTCCTGATTTTCAGGAGGCCGCACGACAGTTAGATATTGAGTATATCCCTTTCACTACAACAGGTGCAGGACTTTTACATATCTTTAAAAAAATGGAGACGACAGAACAGCGGGAGTTTTTGTCGATGATTACAGATTCAATTATTAGTTATTATAGATCTGATTTAACTTTGCAGTTGCCCAATGAACTACGGTAAAATATTTACAGCACTCAGCCTCGTTGTGGGGCTGGGTAGCTGTGCCAGTTCACAGGAAAAAGAAGAATTTATTTGCTTAGAGTACAAGCCTATTCCGACCATAGAAGAAAAGTGCAGGCCATTCTACGGCACTTTAATTTGTATGGAGCAAAAATCTGTTAGGCTTATTTGCACTCGAAAGGAAAAGTTAAATGGGAAATGAAGGAAAAGGAGACCCAGCAGTTCGCGCTCTGGGTCGCAACAAACCAGACAGAAACTGGTATCCTGATAACTTTGATTGGTACTTAAAATGGGTTGCATCTATTGTAGTTCTTTGTAGTTTGGCCTTAAGGTCTGCTGGTCCAGAGTATAGGCTATATGATCTTATGTTTGGTACAGTAGGTATAGCCTTATGGACTTGGGTGTCTGTCATTTGGAGAGACAGAGCATTGATAATGTTAAACGGTATATCGTTTTTTATGTTAAGTGTAGCAATACTAAAGGAGATTTAAAAATGAACAATGAAATTTCAACTGTGTTACGTTCTTGTTTTATGGCGTCTTTGTTTTTAATGCCCTTGTTTGTAGCGGCGTTTGCTGGTTATGTGGTTAATTAGGAGTGTATATGAAGCAACCAGAGAACGACCATACAAAAATGTTTGGTAATGATGAACCCACTGCTAATGATGCAGAGATAATTGTTTATTATGAATATAACGGTCCAGCAGAACCAGTGTTGCGCATACCCTTCTGGTATTACAAAGAAGAAATAGGAATGTTTGAACATTTTGAGGCAGCAGTTCATAGAGCAGCAAAAGCCCTCAAGGAGTCTTATACGTATTGGCCTGAAGGTTATATTCATATACAGACAATTATTAACGATGATTATGTAAATATAATTTAGGAGGCATTATGCTTGAAGCAACCGATGTTGAAGCAATCATCTCAGACCTTGTGTTTATGAATATTTATTGTAGCGATAGCCCAAACTATGCTGCAATACTCAAGGGTCTTGAAGCTTTAAACTTGAGTTACCAACAGACCTATGATATACTGCAGAAAATTCGTGAAGGAGAATATTAATGTCTATAGATGATATAAGTCCAGACCGTTGGGACGCCATGAGAAAGTTAAATGATCTTTCTATTCGAAAGTCTGCTGATCCTGTGACAAGACCAGACCACTACAATAAAGGAGCTATTGAGGCTATTGAAGCAATCAAAGCTTCGATGCCTGAGAATGAGTTTCGAGGTTATCTCAAGGGCAATGCACTCAAGTACCTGTGGCGATATGATTATAAGGGTAAGCCCATTGAAGACCTTAGAAAATGTAGGTGGTACATTGACCGTTTGATAGAAGAAGCAAACTCATGAAGGTTGTAACAGGGGACTTCGGAAAATCTAAAACTACAGAGCTAAGTCTTGCTGAAAAGATTGAAAGGGCTGTAGATAAGATTAGTGAGGAGGTTGGTAATAATGCACATGGTACGTTCATACTCTTGACAGAAACAGACGGTGCTATTACAATGTCTTCAGACTTGGGAGCAGAAGAGTTCAACTATCTTTTAGATACTGTTAAACTTAACACTCTCTTAACAGCAACCTTAACAGAGTGAGAGCGAGGTGTATGAATACAACGATTTAACACACGATGAACTAATAGAAGACGTGCTTGCCCGTGCATTCGCTATGATGCTGGGCGTACATTTACCAGCAGAAGAGGCCTTGACATTGATGCAGACATGGATTAAGATGGAGGCAGTCGATCAAGGTGTCGAACTAAACGAGGATTTTATCCTCAAGCAAATACCAAACTTTATTAATTATCTATACAGGAGATAAAATATGGCAGTTCTTGAAGGCAGAGCGTACTGGTCGTTTGTCACTACGCCAAACACTAAATACACACCAGCGTATTCTGTTAATCTCGTAGTCGATGACGAGGTAGCCGACAGTTTCCGCAACCGTGGTTTTACTGTAAAAGATATGGACGAAGGTCCAGCGCTTATCATCAAGCGTAAAGTTGATGGTCCTCGTGGTATGATTCGTGAGGCACCAAAGCTTTACGATAAGAGCAAGCGAGAAATCAACGTAACAGTTGGTAATGGTTCCCATGTAAAAGTGCAGTACAAAGAATGGGAAACACAATGGAATGGTCAAGACTTCCGTGGCTTGGACTTTCAAGCTATGCAAGTTCTAGATCTTGTAGAGTATGATGCACCCGATGGTGCTGAGTTTGATGTTGAAGAAGAGGAGGATGAAATATAATGAGCGTTACTTATGTTCATGAAGGCACTGCATACGATGTAGAATCTTTAGTACCGGAGGGCCAAAAGGCCTTCCAGCTTTTAGTTACGGCAGAACAGGATGTGCGAGGTCTTGAAGACCGCATGGTTATCGCACAAGCTGCGGCTGTTGCACTACACGCAAAAGTACAAGAGTTTCTAACTGAAGAAGCTATTGTCACAGAAGAGGAATCTGAACCAGTAGAGGACTAATATGTCTTTTGTTCAAACTCATATCCCCTGCACTGAGTGTGGGGGTTCTGACTGCGCAGCTATGAACGATGACGGATCTGTCAAATGTTTTAGCTGCGGAGTTTTTACTCCAAAACCTAAACAGGAAAACAATGTGACTTCTATTACTAACTTCCAGAAGGCACCCATGAATACAAATCACGGAGAGTTTTACCCATTATCTGATAGAAATATCAGCCTACAAACCGCAAAGAAATACAGAGTTCGCTCTGTCAAAGACTCAACAGGCCAGATTGTTGAGCATGTATATCCTTACTATTCTGGCAACGAGCAAATTGGTTCTAAGATTCGCAAGCCCGATAAGAATTTTTTGTGGACAGGAACCAACAAAGGTGCTGGCCTTTTTGGTCAACAGCTTTTTCAATCTGGTGGTAAATACATTACCCTTGTCGAGGGTGAAGTAGATGCCATGTCAGCCTACGAATTGATGGGGTCGCAATGGCCTGTAGTGTCTATTCGCAATGGCGCACAGTCAGCAGATCGTGATGTGAAAGACAGCCTAGAGTTTCTAGAATCTTTCGATAATATTATCATTTGTTTTGACAACGACAAGCATGGTCGTGACGCTGCAAAGAAAGTCGCAAAGCTTTTGAGGCCGGGCAAAGCTAAAATTATGGAGCTTCCGGTAGACTTCAAAGACGCTAACGACATGTTGCGTGCTGGACAACACAAGTCTTTTGTACATCACTGGTGGAACGCCAAGCTTTACACGCCTTCGGGTGTCCTCAATGTTTCAGAAAACGTCGAAAACTATTTGCACCGTACACGCAAAGACTCTATTCCTTTTCCGTGGAAGGGTCTCAATGAAAAGCTTGAAGGCTTACGTGCAGGCGAGTTAGTTACTTTGACGGGTGGCACTGGCCTTGGCAAGTCTAGCGTCACACGAGAACTGGAACACTGGCTGATCAAAAAGACTAGAGACAACGTAGGCGTTATGGCCCTCGAAGAAAACTGGCAGCGTACAATCGACGGCATACTTTCTATTGAAGCTGATGCCCGACTGCACCTCGACAGTGTTCGTAATCTTTTTGATCAAGACGACCTTCGCCAGATACACCACCAAATGTTTGACGGCGACAATAAAGATCGTGTGTGGGTCTATGGTCACCTCGGCATGAACGACCTCGAAAGTGTATTTAGCAAACTGCGGTACATGATCATTGGTTGTGACTGCAAGTGGATAGTTCTTGACCACCTCCACATGCTAGTTCTTTTATCCGATGACCCCGATGAGCGTAAAGCTATTGACATGATTATGCACAGACTTCGAACTCTCGTAGAAGAGACAGGCTGTGGAATGATTCTTGTTTCACACTTGCGACGTACACAGGGTGATCGAGGTCACGAGAATGGTATTGAGACAGCACTAAATCATTTACGTGGGTCTCAATCTATTGCGCAACTAAGCGACTGTGTGATAAGCTTAGAGCGTAACCAACAGTCTGACGACCCTATGGTTGCATGTACAACTAAAGTACGTGTACTAAAGTCTAGATACACAGGCGATGTCGGACTTGCAACACACTTGTTTTACGACAAAGAAACCGGACGCTTATCAGAAGTAGATATAGATACTATGATTGATGAGTTTGGAGATGAAATATGACAGCTTATGTCTTTGACATTGAAGCAGATGGATTGCAGCCAACAAAGATTTTTTGTTTAGTTGCAATGGATACAGAAACCGGAAAGGCCTATGAGTACGGTCCCGAATGTATAGATAAAGGGATTAAACTATTACAAAGCGCAGACAAACTAATCGGACATAATATCTTAGGGTACGATATACCCGTGATAAAGAATCTTATGGGCGTTGATCTTGACGACGGCAGCATAAAGATTGTAGATACTCTTGTACTTTCTCGACTGTTTAATCCAACACGAGAAGGAGGTCACGGTCTTGAGGGCTGGGGCTACAGGCTACGCCATCGAAAGATTGAGTATGATAACTTTGAGTATTACACACCTGAAATGTTAAAGTATTGTGCGCAGGACGTATCTCTTAATTATAAAGTTTATCGGCACCTTTCTCGTACAGAGTCTGTCGGGTTTAGTCCACAAGCAATAAAACTAGAACACGATGTGTACCGTATTCTTAACGCACAACGTGATAGAGGATTTAAGCTAGATCAACAACATGCGATGAGTCTTTTGGCAGAGCTAAATCAAAAGATTGATAAGGCCGAAAAGCGTGTGCATAAAACATTCAAGCCACGCGAAACATTTATTACTTTGGTTCCAACAATGACAAAGGCTGGTAAGGTTTCTAAGATGGCCCAAGTCAAAGGTGAAACCAAGAAGGTCAGACTGTCTGATGAAGAGTACCAAAAAGCATGTGAGAATCCGAATGATAATCTTGTTCGTCGTGATTCTGAACCTTTTAACCTTGGCTCTCGCAAACAGATTGGAGAATATCTCGTGGAGTTTGGTTGGAAGCCTGCAAAATTTACGCCCACGGGACAGCCAATTGTTGATGAAAAAGTATTATCGCAGATAAAACATATACCTGAAGCTGCTGTCATCGCTGAGTATTTAATGTTGCAAAAGCGCATTGCTCAGATAAACTCTTGGTTTAAAGAGATGGAAGACGATGGACGTATTCATGGTTATGTAAATACTAATGGCGCAGTTACAGGCCGAATGACACACAGCGGACCCAACATGGCACAGGTTCCAAGCGCAAGCAGTCCTTACGGCAAAGAGTGTCGAGAATGTTGGACAGTTGAAGATAATTATAAATTAGTAGGCATTGATGCCAGCGGCTTAGAGCTACGAATGTTAGCACACTACATGAACGACGAGGGATTTACTTATGAACTTCTCAACGGAGACATACACACAGCAAATCAAATTGCTGCGGGACTTGAATCAAGACCTCAGGCAAAAACTTTCATCTATGCACTCTTATACGGAGCAGGAGACGCTAAACTTGGTTCAGTGGTTGGAGGAGACGCAAAAGATGGTGGAAGACTTAGACAATCTTTCTTCGATAATCTCCCTGCATTTAAACATCTTAAAGACAGAGTTGCGGGAGCAGCTAAAAGGGGATACCTCAAAGGACTGGACAAACGTAAGTTATTTGTTCGGTCAGAACATGCAGCGCTAAACACCTTATTACAGGGCGCTGGTGCTATTGTTATGAAACAAGCAGTGGTCAACCTACAAGAAACTATGAAAGACTTAGACGCACACTTTGTTGCTAACGTCCACGATGAGTGGCAGATTGAAGCACACAAAGACGTAGCGGATAAGGTAGGTGAGCTAGGCGTTGCCGCAATCGAACAAGCCGGTAGAGACTTTAACTTAAAATGTGAGCTAACAGGAGAGTACAATGTTGGAAACAACTGGGCAGAGACACACTGAGGAAGAAGCTAAAAACTACAAGACAAATATTTTTGAGGAAAACGGAGAAAAGTTTTATCTTGGTTGCGACGGCGGTAGGCGACGATTAGGACCATACATTAAGAAAAACAAAAAACGTATGTATGTAGACGGAAAATATATTCCTGCTTCACACCCCCTACACAAGCCCGGACGATATAAAGGATTTGAAGAAGCTGCATTTAGTTCCTTACAAAACTACAAGTCTTCCAAGCAAGGTGAAGTATATATCATTACTAACCCTGCGTTTGAAGGATGGGTAAAAGTTGGGATGGCTGTAGATGCAATGGACAGACTAAAAGGTTATCAAACCTCTAGCCCTTTCCGTGATTATGAGTTACAATTCTTTTGTAGAGTAAATGATCGTCGAGCATCAGAGTCTCAAGCTCATCAACTACTTGCTGCTAAGTTTAATCAACAAGGCGAATGGTTTCAGTGTTCTATTGAAGAGGCCCGTCAAATCCTTAACCAAGTCAAATTGGAATCAGAATGAAAAATTTAGATACACTTATTCAAGATATTTATTCTAATCTAGAAGGTCTTTCATCTGGAGAGGCATTAAATATCTCTGAAGAAGAACTAGACCTAACCCTTTCACGTATGAAAGAAAGCATACTTGCTTGGTCTAAACCACGAGAAGTTGATAACAGCTTTAGGCTTCGAATGTCTAACATCGGAAGACCTTTACGGCAGCTATGGTATGAAAGCAAAAACGCCTCAAGCCCTCACGCCGTTAGCGGCTCAACACAAATTAAATTTCTTTATGGGCACGTCCTAGAAGAAATAGTTTTGATGTTAGTCCGAATGGCAGGCCATGAAGTTACTTCAGAACAGAAAGAAGTAAACGTAGACGGCATACTAGGACACATGGACTGCAAGATAGACGGTCAAGTCGTAGACGTTAAGACAGCCTCAAGGTTTTCTTTTAATAAATTTAAAGATGGCTCACTAGTCAACAACGATCCTTTTGGATATCTTGCACAGCTGTCTGGATACGAGACTGCTGAAGAAACAAAAAACGGCGGCTTTCTTGTTATCAACAAAGAGAGCGGTGAGTTGTGTTTGTTTCGGCCCGACGACCTAGAGAAGCCAAACGTAAAAGAAAAAATCAAAAAGGTCAAGGCAGCAATTGCCGTTGACACGCCTCCTGACAGGTGTTATGCTCCTATACCTGAAGGTAAAAAAGGAAACATGAAACTACCTTCTGGTTGTGCATACTGTCCTTATAAGTTTGAATGCTACTCAGACGCGAACGAAGGCGAAGGACTTAGAGCATTTAGATATTCTAACGGCCCCGTATATTTTACTGAAGTTGCGGTAGAGCCAAGAGTTGAAGAGATTCTTTTATGAACAGAAAGAAAATAAAGCAAATCAACAAACAAGTTGGACCTATTCTTGTTGATTGGTTAAAGACATTAGTCTCTGAAGAAGAAGCCAAGAAGATCACTTTAGATAATTACAAAGAACTTCTCCCTGATCAGACGCATGTTTTTGCCAACAACAAGTTTTTTCTTAGCACCTTTTCTCCACGCTGGGTGCGCAAAAAACTAAAGGGTTTGGTGGCTCGACAGCCTGAAAGACCTATTAATACATACACTCTAGAAGATATTAAAGCTGAGATGCAGACATGGAAGATGATCAACAGGGAGTTCTAATCCCGCTTGAAATAATTATCCTTGGTTTTGCTGCACACTTTACAAGCGGTAATGACGTTAATACCGTAGAAGATGAAGCGCTATATGACCTTCATGCTGCTCTAGAGTTAGAAATAGAACGCAGAGGAGCAATAGTACATTGAGTAAAGCGCCAAACATTCGAAAAGGATACCGTAAAAAGAGAGTTGTTAGACCCAGAGAAAAGGACGTAGCGGTTGGCTACGACTCGCATTGGGAATATAAACTACATTCTGGCCCACTGTCTGAGTGGGACATCCACACAAAAAAGGTTGACTACGTTGTAGAACACACCTATCATGCAGACTTTGTTAAAAAGATAGACGGTAAGACAATACTTCTTGAAGCCAAAGGACGCTTCTGGGATGCGCCTGAATATACCAAATACGTTTGGATAAACAAGTCGCTGCCCGAAAACTACGAGCTAGTCTTTTTGTTTTCTGACCCTAATGCGCCAATGCCTCAGGCAAAGAGACGCACAGACGGAACTAAAAGGTCTCACGCAGAGTGGGCAAGCTCAAAAGGATTCAGATGGTTCAGTGAAGAGTCGCTACCAGATGGATGGATCAATAAGGACTATAAAGAAGAAGGACTATGATCGACAGGAAACAAGAACGCTCTAATAAATTTCTTCGCAAGAAAAAGTTTAAGCAAAAAGGAGCAACACCCCAAAAACGAAAGAAACGAAACATTAACTTTAAGGAAGAGTAATGGACTTATATCAACAGTACATCCATAAGTCACGGTACGCTCGTTACCTACCAGAGGAACAGCGGCGTGAAACTTGGGAAGAAACAATAGACAGATACCTAAACTTTTGGGTTGAAAAAAATAAGCTAACACTAGAAGAAGCTAATGGTATGTTCAAAGACATCCACGATCTAGATGTAATGCCCAGCATGAGAGCGCTAATGACTGCAGGAGAGGCTCTTGACCGTGATAATGTAGCAGGATTCAACTGTAGCTATCTGCCCATTGATCACCCTAAAGCGTTTGACGAGATGATGTACGTCCTAATGTGCGGTACAGGCGTAGGTTTTTCTGTTGAACGACAGTATGTATCTAAACTACCTGAAGTTGCGGAGGAATTTCATGACACCGATACCGTTATACACGTCGCTGATAGCAAAATTGGATGGGCTAAAGCCTACAGAGAACTTATTAGCTTGCTCTATTCGGGTCAGCTTCCAAAGTGGGACGTATCTGGAGTACGACCTGCAGGGGCAGCCCTTAAAACTTTTGGAGGTAGAGCGTCTGGTGCGGAGCCTCTTGTTGACCTCTTTAAATTTACCACAGAGGTCTTTAGGGAGGCTGCTGGACGTAAGCTTTCCTCCATCGAGTGTCACGATATCTGCTGTAAGATTGCACAAATCGTTGTCGTCGGCGGAGTTAGGCGAAGTGCTCTCATCAGTCTCTCTAATCTCACTGACGATAGACTCCGACGATGCAAGTCAGGCCAATGGTGGCAAGACAATCCCCAGCGAGGATTAGCCAACAACAGCGCATGTTATACAGAGAAGCCAGACTTTGAGGCATTTTTAAATGAGTGGAAAAGTTTATACGAGTCTCGCTCAGGAGAACGAGGAATGTTCTCTAGAGTCGCAAGTCAAAAGCAAGCTGCAAAAAACGACAGACGAGACGCTACCTATGATTTTGGAACTAATCCATGCTCCGAGATTATCCTCAGGCCTTATCAGTTCTGCAACCTGTCAGAAGTTGTTGTCAGGTCAACCGATACGCTTTCAGACCTCAAACGAAAAGTTCGTGTTGCGACTATCCTTGGAACTTTACAGGCTACCCTCACAGACTTTAGGTATTTAAGGAAAGTCTGGCAAAACAACACACAAGAAGAGGCCTTGCTAGGCGTTAGTCTTACAGGTATTATGGATCACCCAACGCTATCAGGACGGAGAGATAAAGGTGTACTTAAGACATGGCTCACAGAGCTACGCGAAGAAGCGATTAAAATTAATGCTGAGTGGGCTAAAAAACTTAGCATCAATCCTTCTACCGCTATTACTGCTGTTAAGCCTAGCGGTACTGTTAGCCAGCTTGTTGATAGTGCGAGTGGAATCCATCCTCGATATTCATCTCAATACATTAGACGAGTTCGAGCAGACTCTAGAGACCCCCTCTGCGCCGTCCTTGAAGCCTCAGGAATCCCTGTAGAAGACGACGTTATGTCGCCTAGTACCAAGGTATTTAGCTTTCCTATTAAGTCTCCTGACGGGGCTGTACTAGCCTCTGATATGGGTGCTATGGAGCAGCTAGAGCTTTGGGAAATCTATCAAGATTTTTGGTGTGAACACAAACCTTCAATGACGTGTTACTATCGTGATGAAGAGTTTCTTGAAGTAGGCCAGTGGCTCTATAATAAGTTTGACAAAATTAGTGGTGTGTCATTTCTGCCTTACTCTGAGCATACTTACCAACAAGCACCGTATGAGCCTATTAGCGCAGAAGAATATGCAGAAATGTCTGCTAACTTCCCAACTGAAATGTCTTGGGACATTACAGAAGAAAGTGATATGACTGAAGGCTCACAAACTTTAGCTTGCACTGGTAACAACTGCGAGATATAGTATGAGTTCATGGCACGGCGGGAAGGGTTCGTCCCCCCGCCAAGTAAACAAAAATAAATTTGACTCTAACTGGGATAGAATTTTTAAGGATAAAAAAGATGTTGAATCCAAACCAAATACTGAAGACAATGAGAAGCTATTACGAAGCAGACATAAAAAAACACGCAATGGCAGTTGAGGTTATTATTAGTAACCCTATGGCCTTCCACGACCACGACGCTTTTTACGAGGCAATCGAGTCTCAGCTAAAGCTTTTGATAGAGTCTAAAGATTATCTTGACGGGCTAGACATTGTTCGTATTGAAATGGAAACTCGAAATGGCTAGTAATAAACAGGAAGGAAACCTTGTAGGTTTTAGGATTTTCTTTGATGCTTCTGGAAACTTGATGACTGAGTTTAATAAGATTCCAAAGAATGAGGTAGGTAGAATATTTAAAGAGCCTGAAGAGCAAAAAATAATTACAACAGTTCTTGAGCAGGCTCTTTATCATCTCGAAGGATTACATGAAAAGATCGAAAGAGAACTAGATGCGTTGAACACTAGGACTTTTTAGATCTATACCTTCGAGTTTTTTGGGCAATCTTCTTCGGCTGCTTGCTGTGTTGTTTGCCCTTTTTTGTATCTTCGCGCTTTTTGCGGCTAGTAGCGGCGTACTCTTTGGCGGACAAAGCCTTGATAGCCTTCTCAGGTAAATATCTCTCTCCAGTCTTACTGGATTTCTTGCCCGACTTAGTACGCCATTTTTGTTTTGTCCAAGCCTTAAGAGACTTCTGAGACTTCTTGAGAGCCATTATTTGTAACCTCCACCTGCAGCCTTGTACTCTTTAGCAAGCATCTGAGCTTTTCGCGCAGACCACTGGCCGGGCTTACCACCCTTTGAACCAGCCTTTATCTTGTTAAAGAGTCGCTTACGCATAGTAGGCTTGGTATAGTTACCAGCTTCATTGACGCGAGACTTAGACTTTTTTTTTGGTGTTGTTTTTCTTTTTGTTGTCATTTTTGACTCACGGGTTGAGTTGTCATGAATCGAAGAACAACAATACCGCTTGCAATCGCACAGCCTACCATAGCCTGAACAGCTGGATTAGCAGGAAGAAAACCTACAAAGCCTTGGAGAACTGAAAGAACAGCAAGAGCTACGCCATACTGTACTGTTCGTGATTTAAGTGCTTGTTTAATTGTCATGATCGTTCCTCTATTTCTTCTATTCTACAGCGAACTCGTCGCCCTTTGTGTTTCATGTGAACTGGTGCGCCTACGTGTAGGTGTCTTATCCTTATGTCTTTCACATCTTCGGATATCTGACAGTCTGGTATGACCACGTACTGTTGATTTCCTTTTTGTATGAGAATACTATTAGCTCCAAATGCTGGAGTAGACAGCACCATTGCTGCCAATATATATTTATGCATTGTGTATCTCCTAACGTCATCACGACGTGCTGTAGCCTCACGGCTTAGTATTTAGTATATAATTTACATACTATCTTACTTGCAGTTTGAGTGAATAAAAAAGGAAAGACCGCATGAACTGCACATACAAGACCTCCCAAGAACAACCATCCAGAAAGCATAGCTGCTCGCTTTAGATGCTGCCAATATGTTTCATTAGCAGACTTTGGATGCTTGGTAAATAGATCTACTACCATTTGACTTTATCAGCCCAGTAAGCCGCTGACATCTTTCCTCGCTTAATATTCTTAGCGTGTCTTGCCTTAAACGACTTCCGCTTTGCTTTCATACGTGCTGACTCTCCTGCTTTTGGCTTGCCTGCAGTTTTCGCGCCCTTCTGACCAAAGCGTATTGTTTTAACTTTGTCTCCTTCTTTTGCCACCACGACGTGTGACTTTGTTTTGTGATTGGGTGTACGTTTCGGTTTGTTGTAGCCACTTACTCCTGCTCTTTCTAGCCTTGGATCTTTTTTCTTAGTCATAGGTTTCTCCGGTGCGAATCATTTCAGTTACTTCTATTGCACGTTGACCAACCTGAACAGCCCAGCGGCTATCCAAAAATTCATCTGCTGCTTCTTCGTAGTTATGGATTGCCATAGCCGCAAGTGCATTTTCAAACTTTCGAAGGCGTGTGAGGCCTAAGTTAAAACATAAATTTACCATTGCTTCGCGTCGAACTTGAGTAAGATCTTTGAACCACGAAAAGGCTGCATCAAGCTCTTCAATACAACGCTTAATGTCATTCATCAAAAGATAGTCTACTTCGTCGTGTGTTAGCCCTAGACCTACGTTTTGTTTAATACAACGCCCTACGCCAATAGTTTCATAGCCTAGATGGTCTTTGTAGACATAATATTTAACGCCTTCATGACGCTTTAAAGTATCAATAAGTCTTTGCATTATTATTTTTCTCCGTCTTGATAGAACGGGCTAAGGCCTTGATCTATTCTTTGTAAAGCGTGTTGCTTTGCTTTTATAATAATAGACTCAGGAATATTCTTAGCGTTTCCTTCAAGCTGCATGTTTGCTAAAGTTTCTATTTCCTCTTTAGTTAAAGATGGAACCATTGTAGGAACTTCCATTTCTTGCCCGTTTATTTCCATACCGACAGAAACCTCTGTCATTGTTCCGCCTTCAACATTATTTTTTACTGGCCCTAAAAAACCTTGTGCAGACTTTTTGCTTCCGTCTGACCTGTACATACTAGGATCTTCAACGCTTCCACCAGCTTGATAGCCACGTCTTGCTTTGCTTTCTTGAGGCGTGTAGTACATAACTTCCTTGTTATTAATCATCCTCATGATTTTTCTTTCAGCTTCTTCACGGGTACTAGCATCAAGATTGAATCCTTTGTTATTATTTTCGATGTCCATTGGACCACCTTTAAAATCAAACTCTACAAACTCTCGTGCGTTAATAGCAAACTGAGAAGCTTTAGGATAGTTAGATTTTTTAGCTAACCAACCAAGAGCCAAGTGCCTTGCAGCATCTCCTCGTCCATCAAGTTGTTCAGACTCTGGAAATTTTTTGTCGAGGCTTTTAGCCCAATCAAGATCTTGCTTAGAAACCCCAAGGGCTTTTGTAATTTTGTCAACAAAGCCACCCTCATTAAACAACATGCGCTTCTCAGGGTCTTCTTCATCTACAAAGGCTGACCCAGCTTGGATGTTGTAGGGTTGTCCTGTCATCTTGTCAATGCGCTCGTCAGGCTCTAAGGGGGCATTAGGAACTGTCACACGACCGCCCTTAGCAAAGCCTTCACGCTCTCTGTCAAAAGACTCTTCGCGCTCTTCAGGCGTTACGGGCATAAGTGGAGTGCCTATCATATTACCATACGATCTAAATATATCGTTAAGCACTGAGCCTTCTACGCCTACCTTTTCAATAAAGTTAAGAGTCTTGCCAAAAGAATATTTTTCTGGTTTGAATTTGCCCGAAAGCAAAAAGCCTATGTCTTTATTAGAAAGCCCGTTGTCTTTCATTACCTGAATAGTTGTCGAAGTGCCTAATAAAGTTTCAGCAGCCATTGTATTTTCATACATGTCTTGTTGTAACTCATACAAGGACTCTTGTCGTTTAATTTGATTTTCGTATGCGGCTTCAGCCTTCATAACATAAGTAGGTGTCGAAGAAATAACTTCTCTTTTTAGCCTGTTATACTCCTTTATTTTATACATTAAAGCGCTGGAAGCATCAAACTCTGAAAATCTTGCTCCTGTTAGGTTAGTAACAAGCTCTGCCTGCAAGCTTTTAGGCTTACCCGTTGTCCTGTTGGGAGTTTCAAAATATGCATCATAAAGACCTTTACCGCTAGACACGCTTCCGGGAACAAACGGCTCTACAATTAAAGTAAAAGCAGCAATAGCTTTTTCTGTATTGTCCATGCCCCTTACAAATACAGGCAATCCTTTTGATGTGCGCCCATCCCCTGTCCCAGCTACGTACAACTCGCGCAAAGATTCAGTCACCATTGACTCGCCTAAATAAGGCGTAAGCAATTTACCCGTCGCATCTAAAATTGCATCACCAAGATAAGCGTCTAGCTCTTTACCACGAAGCTGACCAGATTGAATTCGGTCCAGTGCCGCCATAACAGGCTCTTTTAAAGGCGAGTAAGAATCAATAAACTGAGTATCGTTGGTGTATATTTTATCGCCTACACGCACAACATTCTTAGGTGCATCAGACCAAGGAGTTTTTGAAAGCGTTTGAATAGCTTCTGATTCTTCTTCGTTAAAGCCTGCAAACTGTGCTGTTTGAGTAGCAACAAAGCTAGGTGCTGCTAACATTGTAGTAAATCCAGCAAGTCTTTGCTGACCTCTTCGCACAAGCTCTGCATTTCCTGAGTTCATTTCTTTAGAAGCTTGTTTTATAATGTTTGTGCTTGTTCTCCAGATTTCTGTTGGGAACGCTACAAAGTTACCTACAGGCAAATAGCGTAAAGATTTAATTCCTTTTGGCACTCTGTCGTAGTTAGGAAAAGTATTTTGAACAATACGAGCAGCTTCTGATTCAAGGACTTCTTGACTTTCGTTAGGCAGCGCACGTCTTAAATAATCAAGCTCATGCTCAAAGGCGTTTACTTTATAAAAATCATCCACAGCCATATACATGTCTGTAGCTAGTTTATCGCCCTTCTGCAAAAAACCATAGCCTTTAACTTTCTGACCTAGCTTATCTACAAGAGTATCTGGTCCAGACTCAAAGCCTGTTTCAAGAAGCGCACGGAATTCGTTAACTCTTACGTTAGTATTGATAATTCCAAGACGCAAATACTTTTCATACATTGCATCTAACTCTTCATCGCCTCCACGAGCAATGCTATTTTTTAATGCTCGCCCCGTAGTTTTTCCACTATTAAAAGGATTAATTCCATTAGCAATACCAAATTGCGCACCACCCGAAGCATTTCGAAGATGCGTTACATGGCTGTAAATAGTCTTCATTTTTTGTGAAGAGCCTTTAATCGCAGCAAGATTTCTAAAGAATCCAGAATCAAAAGAACCTATGTGCGATTCTTTTTCTTTTATTGCAGTAAGCATTTCAGGAGTTGTATACTTACCGTCAAGCACAGAATTAGTACCAGTTATTTTTACTGAGTATGACACGCCTTCACGCTCAACAGGCTTAGTAAATATATATTTGTTATTGCCCAGCTGATTTAAGTTGTTAAAAAACTGGTTATTTTCTGTAAGTTTAGCAAGTTTAGATACAGTTAAAACGATGTTTTCTGCAGGCTCTTCTATTTCGCCCATCAATGCACGAATTTCTGCAGGTATTTCTTTACGTTCTTTTAAAATTTCTGTGTTAACTCTACGAACTTTGGAATAATAGTCTTCAGCAGCCGTCCTGTCGCCTTGAGCTAAGATTTCATCAATTTTACCACGAGCGACTTCATAGGCTTCGTCGTGATCAAGACCACGCTTTAGCTGTTGACCTACAAGATAATCTTCGGCTTGACGTACAACAGACTCAGAAGGTTTGTAGCCGCTGTCTTCAAACAAACGATAAGATCTGCGAATATATTCACCAGAGTTTTCAAGAATAGACTCTCGAAACTCTCCGTTAGGAATATTAGAATTAGCAAGACGGCCAGAAAGATTATCAATTAATTGTCGCGCATTTAAAATTTCTTTTGCTACGTCTTCAGACACGTCATAATTATCTACAACATAACGTATACGAGCTTCCTGCGCTACTTGTGGATGAAAACCTAAATCTTCGCGCAACGCCTTTTGTACGTTTTGTGTAGCCGCAGCTGTTTTTGTTTCATCCCCTAGCGCACGTAAAGATTGTTGAAGCCTGTTAGAAATGTTTTCAGCTTCTTTGACTACTTGGCGTTGTGCGTACTGAGCGTCGTTAAAAGCATTAAAGGCTTGTGGAGTCCAGTAGCCACGAGAAGTAAAGACTTGTTGTGTGAAGCGTCGAAGCTTGCTGCTATTTTGTTGAGCAACCTGCGCAGCACCTTCAGCGGTTTCTGAGTACACTATATCAGGAGCTTGCGCTCTAAGCTGCGTTGTTTGTTTAGCGTCTTTTAAATAACCTGCGACAACTTCTGCTTCTTCTGAGCGTGATAGCTGATTAGGAGACTTGTTAAATAGTTGACGTGCTTTAGATACTAGCTTTGCTGTACCCATGATAGCCTCAGCACCTACACCTAATGCAACACCTTCAGCTAAAAGCTTAGTGCGCTCTTCAAGTGCTGTGTCGTCTTCATCTACAGAAAGATATTCTACTAAACTTTGAGCCATGCTTTCAGCTTCAAATAACTCTGACTCAGACAAAGTATTTGCTAAAGCATTTTCACCCGTGTATAATAATTGATCAACTGCAACACCGCTTAAAACGCCTTGAACAATTCTAGGGGTATTAGCAAGTAGTTTGCTTCCAGCAATTGCTGTGCCGCCTACAACATATGGAGCTATTTCAAGTCCAGTACCCGCCATAGTTTCCATAGGCTGTACGTTACCTTGAGCATCAATAACATCTTCTACATCAAGGCCCGGAATAAGTGGCGCAAAAGCACCTACAAATTGTTTTGTTGCAGCACGTCTAAGGTCATCTGTAATTACTTTATCTTCTTTACCTAAAAAACGACCGACTGTATTAGCAACATCGGCAATAGCTTTGTTTGAAGCAACACCAGTTTTAACAAGCACACGAGCAGCGTCTTGTGCAAAGTCGCCAAGATCAGTAGATCTGTCAATATTTTGATCTACTTCTTCTTGGGGTTTTATTTGTATTTCTTCTTCAGGTTCTTTTACTTGACGTGACACATGTTTTTGAAGAACTTCATCGTCTGTAACATCATCAGGCACGTTAGAGTATTGTGTACCATCTAGAAGAGTAACTGTTCTAGGCATTATTAAAGTGTCCTATAGTCTCGTGGTCCTAGCTGTAGTGCTTCTGCTGCTTGGAATCTTGAAAAAATAGATCGTTCTAGTCGATCTATTGCTTCTCTTTGCTTGTCTGGATTATTTTCAAAACTAGCAACAAGCGCTTGTATTTCTTCTGGGTCACCAGTAATTAAATCATAGGCTCGCAAAGTTTTTTGATTTCTAAATTCATCTTCTAAATTAGATGTAGTAGTAAGATAAGTTCTATAAATAGTAGATATTTTATTATATTCGTCAAGGGTGGTAGGAGCTATAATATTTAAATTAGCTGTTTGTGTTTCATCAACAAAAGCTCTGTAAGCCGCTCCCGTTAAAATACCCCTAGCGTCTTTACTAAAGTTAAACACAGAGTTAAGCGCCTTAGCAGTATCAAGTGCAATCTTTTCAGGTGAGTCTGTTACTTGGAATAAAACTTCTGGCTTACCATCTTTAGTAGTTTTAATACTAATGTCGGTATCTTCAAATCCAGTATTAATTTCTCGTCTTTTTGTTTCAGTATAAATAAAGGTTTGATCGCCAACCCTATCAATCTTATCTGTTTCAGATAGAATTTTATATTTTTCATCATCAGAAATAACTGTATCAGGATGAATTAAATTTGCATAATCAAAAGCCCTTACAAGGTCTCCAGTTTTTTTATACTGAGTCATAAAGTCATTAAGCTTTTCAGCGTTGTCAGCCATACGACCTTCTGTAATAGCTGTAACGGCTTCCTGACGAATATCATCTTGAGAGCGCCCACCAAACAAATTTATAATGCCACGAGAAACATACGAAGCAATATCGTTTGGTCTAGCTTTTTTAGCATTCAGTGCAACCATTGAGTTGTAATCATCTTTACTTGCAATGTTGCTTGAAAGCTGTAAAGCTTCTTCGTAGTCTGTTGCCCATTGGTCTGCAAGCTCATCTACCTTTTTACGCACAAGCTCTTGATAAGGTCCAGCAGCCCCTGTATACTCGTCAGCAAGTATTTCTTCAGCACGGGCTTGGAACTCAGGCATCATGTTTTTAGCTGCCCACGAGCGAGCATCACCCCCTGAAGCATCAACAGATGATTGAATGTTGTAAAAACTAGCTGCATTTTTACGCGCAAGCTTTTGAGTTTGATTAGCATTCCAAACTTGCTCGTTCTGTAAAAAATTAGACGTTTTATTTGCAAGCGCTTCGTTACCAATTTTAACTGCAAGACCAAGCCCAAGACCCATAAGATCTTGACGCTCGCGTTGTTTGCGTAATCTTCTTTCTTCTTCTTCACGACGTTTACGAACATCTGAAAGAAGCGATTGTGCAAAAGGCTGAATAGACATTATACTTCTTCCTCTGGTTGTGGTGCCAGTAAGCTATCAGGGGCTTCTGGCGTTTCTGGTCTAGACATTAAGCTATCAACTTGTGGTACGGGCAGTTCTTGAATTGTTTGTACCATCTGCGGTGTAACGCCACTAGCAGGAGCCTTGCCCATTTCTGCAAGCTTACGAACGCTGTCAAGACGCTCTCTTTCCATACTAGCGCCAAGAACTTGACGATCTTCTGCCTCGTCTTCATCTTCTTCACGATAGATTACAGGATCAAGGCCCGCACGTTCTGCTAACGCAAGTATCATATATGCTATAGGCTCGACAAGCATTAACATCAGGTCTGGATTCCACTTACCCTCACTAAAACCTGCGAATAACATTGTTTGCACAACATCCATTACAGGCATTCCGTCGCCTAAAACTATTAATAGTTGTTTATAGGTTTCTTCTTCGATAAGCTTAGAAAATATTTCTTCGGACGCCTCATGAACTGAAGTATATTGCGGAGGCCTTTCATAAGGCTGTGGATCATCTGGATTCATAGTCAGGCTTTGGCCGGGAACAGCCCTACCACCACCTGCTACAACTTTCATATATTCTTCATTCATGTTTATTGTCCTTTATGCGTAACCATATTGACGCATTTGTGTTCCATAAGTAGCGTCATTATACAACTGGGCTGTAGCGCCAAACGGATACATATTCATAAGTTCCGTGTTAGCCGCTGCAAACTGAACAGGATTAAATTGTGCACTAGGCGTAGCAATTGCTGTGTCGCTAAAGTCTAGTTGAGGCACGTAAGTACCATAATACGTTGTTTCATACTCAGGGGCTTGCTCAACACCTGTGAGACGCCTTACGCCTGTAACAACAGAACTTTCAATTCCTTTTTCAACAGCCCTAGTAGCTAGTTGAGGTGCATCAGAAATTAATTGACGACCTCTTGCAATTGTTTCATCGTAAGCTTTTCCTAAAAGACTTTGTTTTTCTCCTACTGCAGGAAGGTCTGCCAGCGCTTGTTCTCGTGCAGCCATAAAAGCTTTGTCTCCTTCAGTAAGCGGCGGTTGAGGCGCAGTTACTTTAACTTCAGTCATTGAAGCAGGCATGTCAGGAGTAGCCAAATCTGGATCAGCAAACTGTGGTGTAGGTGGAGTAATATCTAAAATCTTTTCAGGGCTAATGTTTGCAGCAGACTGCCTAGCTGCTTCATACGCACTATCAGGTAAAAAAGCATCGCCTGAAAAACTACTAAGAAATTTTTCTTTGCTCATACCAAAAGCATTTCCAATATTATCAAAACTTGCATTGCTAATACTATTGCCTAGTTTAGTAAAATATTTTGATCCAAATTTTGTACCTATGTTAGAAGCAACTTGACCAAGACCTAGCTTTTTCGCGCCTAGTTTGAGTGTTTCACCCACAACATTTTTAACGCCTTCAGTAATGCTTGAAAACGCTCTACCAGCCCGTGAAGCTACTTTTGTCGCTGCATTCAAAAAATTACCAGCACCGTTAACAATAGTGGAGCCAAGACCAGAGTAGGCTTGCATGCCCCCTACTAAACTGCCCCACATTCCACTCATTAGTGATCCTATCCCCGGCAACAAAAGCGACAACCCTATTTGACCTACAATACCAATCTTGTCCATAAACTTACCGACAGATTTTAAACCACTTTTAATTGCTTTGCCAACTTTTTTAAAGACTTTTTTTACGCCTTTAAATACTTTAGAGAAAAAACCCATAGTTATATTCCTAGTGACGTTTTAATAATATTTATTAATGAACTAATAGAAGAACTGCTTTCTTTACTAGCAGCTGCTTCATTACCGATAGCTGTTGCGTACAGCTGAGTCATACGAGTTTGTTCGTTTTCGTATGCCTGTCGTGTGTATGCTGCATTATCGCGAAGCTCTTGCCATAAAAATTGCATTTCTCCCATTTCAAGGTTATAAGCATTCATAACATTCTGCTGATTAGCGGCATTACGAGCCGCAGTGTTAATTGTGTTCGACTGACGCCGCCACGCAATGTCTGCTTGTTCAATAGCCTGTCGATTAGAGACATTAAATTGCTCACGTTGTTGATCCATAGTCTCGTTGAACTTTGAAACATCTGTTTCCATTTGAGCATTAGCCAAAGATACCTGTGTAGCATTTTGAGCATTTTGAGCCGCTATGCGGTTTTGTTCAGATATGTTAAACTGACTCATAGCATTTGATTGAGCAGCGTTGAACTGCTCTGTTTGAGACGCTAGGCTTGCCATAAACTGATTGGCTTGTTGTTCGTTAGCAGCATTAAACTGACGAGACGCATTCTCAGCAGCTTGATTCGATAGCATAGTTTGCTGTGCTTGTTGTTGATTCATAACAGCCATCTGTTGTTCATTGCTAAGATTAGCCATGTCCATCTGAAGAAATGCTTGAGCGTTTTGAGCCGCCAAGCGCGTTTGAGCATCAAGGTTTGCCATATCCATTGAGGCCATAGCTGTTGCGTTTTGCATTACAGACTGTTGTCGAGCATCAAAGTCCTTCATGGTCATTGACTGCATAAACTGACTGTTAGCCAGCGCAGCCTGCTGATTAGCATCAAACTGAGCCATGTCAAGATTCGCATCAATCTGTGCATTAAACATTGAAGCCTGCTGCTCATTAGACAGATTTGCAAGGCCCATTTGCTGTGCAAGCTGTGCGTTAACCTGTGCTGCCTGCATACGCTTTTCGTACTGCTGAAGCTCTGCAACATTCTGTGCTGACATAGACTCTGAGTCTGCACGATTCTTAGAATCAAGGTTTGCAAGAGAAATACGCTCTTCCATACTAAGACGTGCAAGGTCTGCTTGTTGTAACAGCTGTTCATTTTGTGACATTACCTGAACATAGTTGTTCAACTCTTGCATACGGAATCTGTTTTCTTCAGTAAAGTTTGCAGCATCCGCTGAAGCTCTTTCTTGAAGATTTGCAAGTTCCATTTGCTGTTCGTTTGCAAGGTTTGCCATATCCATCTGCTGGGCTAACTGAGCATTGGTTGTTCTAAACTCAGTAAGCGTTTGAAGATTAGCAAGGCGTGTTTGCTGTTCAGCCGACATGTTTGCACGAGAAGTTGCATTACGCTCTGTAAGCTCTGACAACTCTACTTTAAGTCGAGCGTCAAGGTTAGCAGCTTCCATTTGTTGAGTAAGATCTGCTTGACGTACATTGCGATCAATGGTAGCGTTAAAACTTGCTAAACGACTCTGCTGTTCAGCGCTAAGATTTTCAGAGCCTGCACGATTCAAAGCCTCAAGATTCGCAAGCTCTGTTTGTTGACGCTGACTAAACGACTGCGTTATGACCTGCTGACGCATCTGAGCATTCTGCGTTTCTGTCTGAACTCGGGCATTCAAGTTAGCAAGTTCAGCCTGTTGAGATGCGTTAAGGTTGTCGGCTGACGCTTGATTCTGAGCAGTTAAGTTTGCTAGAGTAATCTTCTCATCTGAACTTAAGTTTGCAATATCGGCCTGTTGACGAAGCTGAGTATTTTCCGACAACACCTGTGCTGCTGTTTGAAGCTCTGTCAATCTAAAACGATTTGCTTCAGTAAAGTTAGCCGCATCAGCAGAAGCTCTTTCAGCAAGGTTCGCAAGCTCTATTTGTTGCTCATTAGACATGTTAGCCATGTCCATTTGTTGAGCAAGCTGTGCATCAGTCTTCTTAAAGTCTACAAGTGTTTGGAGATTTTGAAGCCTAGTCTGCTGCTCTGCTGTCATGTTTGCACGGGCAGTAGCGTTCTTTTCAGACAACTCAGACAACTCAACCTGAAGAGAAGTATTCAAATTAGCTTTAGTCATGTCTTGCTTGAGTTCAGCCTGACGTGTAGCTCGTTGAACTTTTGCATTTAGCTCTGTAAGTTCAAACTGATTTTGTGCTGTAAAGTTTGCTTGGTCTGCTTCAGCCTTCTGCTGTAAATTAGCCAAACGCATTTGCTGATCGTTGCTAAGATTTGCAAGATCCATTTGCTGTGCTAACGTAGCGTTTGTTTTGCGGAAGTCTACAAGAGTCTGAAGATTAGTCAGTCTCTCTTGTTGTTCAGCAGACATAGAATCTCTAGCTGCAAGATTCTGATTGTTTAGGTTAGACATCTCAACCTGAAGCGAAGCACTTAAGTTCGCCTTGTCCATGTCTTGTTGAAGGTCCGCTTGACGCATAGTACGATTGACTTGAGCCTGATAAGACGCAAGACGAGCCTGTTGCTCTGCGTTAAGATTTTGAGTCGCAGAAGCATTAATAGCTTGAAGGTTAGCAAGATCCATTTGCTGACCAGCAGACAAGTTCTGTAAAGCTGCTTGTTGCTGTTGCTGTGAAGTCTGCTGTGCCCTTTGCTGTGCAAACTGAGCTTCAGTTAAACGTGCTTGTTCGCGCTGTTGGGCAGTTGCCATCTCAGCCTGTTGTTGAAACTCAGACTGTTTGATGTTAACTTGCTGTGCCATTTGTGCTGTCTGAGACGCAGCTGTTTGCTTGTTTGAAAGATTTGCCAAACGCTGTTGAGCAATCTGCTTAGACTGCTGAAGATTTGCTTGCTGTTGATTGTTAAGGTTTTGAGTAGCACGTTGCTGAAGGGCTTGAGCGTTGCTCTGAGCCATTGGAAGCGCACTCTGGATGATTGCATTGAATAACGCATCTCGTCCAACAGTGGACGTACTAAGGCCTCTTGAAGCCATCTGTGCGTTGATTGCGTCTACAGCTGGTCGTGCCCACATTGGAACTTCGCCATCTTCCATACCAGCGAGAAGGCCTTCCATCTGTGTAGATACAAGCGCTTCTTCTGGTAGTGCTGCAACAGCTGCTGTAACTTCTTGAGGTGCATTATCTAACTGTGCTTCAACGGTTGCAGGGTCTTCCATAACAACAGCGGTTACTTCTTCGGGAAGTCCCACAGTAACTCGCGCCATATCTGCAGCAGCCATCTTACGGGCTTTACCAGTAACTGCCTGCATTTGTGCAGCTTGTGCTGTTGGAATACCACCAATTTGAGATGCATTACCCTTTGGCGCTTCTCCAAGAATAGCTTCACGGCCTTCAAGATCTACAGCAGGCGCTTCACCTAATTGAGATGCAATAGCTTGAGCAGCCTCACCTACTGGTGCAGTTCGTTGAGCAGCTACTTGAAACTCTGGAATGTCATCAATGTTTGCTGCTTCTTCAATAGGAATTTGACCTGCAGCAACATATGCAGCTTGAGCCGCGATAGACTCTGGCGCAACACCTAACTGTGCGGCTACGCCTGTAGCAGCTTCAGCAGACTGTGCTGTTCGTCTTTGAGCTAAACTAAAGTCTCCAAGTTGTGAAAGATCTGTTTGAGATGCAGCCATTTCTTCTAGCTTTTCTGCAGTAATGGCTTGTCGCTCTTGTGTTACTGCTTCAGCCACATCGCCCATCTGCGCTGCATCAGGAGCCATAACTTCTTCAGCTTGTGCCGCAGTTCTTTGAGCTGCTGTTAGCTCTGGAACATCAGCGATTCTTGCTGCCCTTCCTTGCGGTGTAACATCAACACCTTCAAATCTTGCCTGTGCTGCTTCAGCCTGTGGAGCCTCTTCAAGACGTGATCGATACTCAGCAGTAGCTGCTTCACCTTGTTGAGCTATACGCTTTTGAATTACATCTTTGTATTCTGGAAGATCTTGAAGATCTACACCACGTCCTTGCGCTATTTGACCTAATCGCTCTACTTCAGATTTTGAGACTGTAGCGCCTTCGCGTGTAACAACTGCTGGACCTTCGATGTCTTCTACTTCAATAGTAGTTCCACTTGTAGCAGCTTCCGCATAATCACGAGCCTCAGGCCTTTGTGCAGCCACTGCTCTTGCAGCTTGTTCTGCAGCCGCATCTCTTTGAGCCGCAACAGCCGGTTGAGTAATAGTACCTTCATCAACTCTTGCAATAGCCTCTTCACTTACTCGACCTGTTACGCCTTCTCCGGGCGCAATGCCTTCAGCTATAGCAGCTTCCATTTGTGCTGCTTGAACTTGTTGAGGCGTAGCAGCTTGTGCAGCAGTTGCATCTGCTTGTGCTCGTGCTGTAGTTGCCCGTGCTGAAGTAGCTCTTGCATCACCTGTATCAGCCATCTCATAGACCATAGAGTCTGGACCATAAGCCACATCTTCAGGAGTAATCTGTGGCAAGTCTGGACGATCAGGAAGATTAATTTCAAGATCTATTGGGGCTTGTGAAGGGAGTCCAGATTGAAGTCCACCGCCTGAAACAATGTTACCGCCACCAATGTTTGAATAATCTATTGGATTATTTGCAAAATATTCTTGAACGGCAGATTGATATTCATCATCTGTAGTATAGTTTGCTCTATCTGGAAAAGTTTCAGCAGTAGCGCCTTGTTGTTGCGCCCTAGCCTCTGCAACATTTGCAGGCCTAGCTTGTGTAGTATCGTCGCCGGGAGGAAGTTGAGCGCCGTCATCACCAGTAGGAGTTCTTGTAGTTGTAGTAGGTTGAAAAACTCGACCTGTTTCTGCTAGGTTTGGAACAGTACCTGTAAACTCTGGCAACTGACCTTCTGTGTTGTCTGGGCGTGTTGACACTCCAGTAGGTCTTGGCTCAGGACGAGGCGTTCCTATATCAGGAGGACGCTTAGGACCAGCAGTAGTTCGAGTAGGCGGTTGTTTTGTAGGAATGCCTGCCATAGGATTAGGATTAATTCCAGTTGTTTGACCAGCAGGCGCTGGCATCGGCCCTGAAAGCGTAGGCTTTACTGGCTGAGTTACCATTTTAATATCAGCCACAGGATTAGGATTAATTCCGTCAGTTTGACCAGCAGGACGCCTTGGTGCTTGTTTAATAGGCGCTTGTTTGGCAGGCGCACTGCTTTTAGTAGATGGGGCTTTATTAGTAGCCCTATATCCAACAGGAGTAAACTCAAAAAACTTTCCATCTCTTTCTACAACGTCACCATATTTTGGAGTACGTCCGCCTTTCTGCATCGGCGCTCTAGCTCTTTTAGACGCAGCAGCCTTTTTAAACTTTTTAGAATTTCGTGTCTGTCTTTTCTTCGACATTTCTTACTTCTCCCTTATAGGTCTTTTACTTAGACCCTGACTTACTAGCGCCAAAGTAAAAGCTAACTACAGAAGACACGATGCCTCCAAGGTAGCCTAATACAAGATTTACAATACCGTCGTCATTCGCATCTGGCGGTTGTATTGTTACTAAAAGAATGTATCCACCAAAAAGCGCAACAGAAACAAGTGCAATAGCTCGTGCAGTCCAATCTTCTTTAAATGAATCTCTAGCATGTTGCGTATCTTTTGTTTCTAAAGCAAACACGTCTACTTCTAGTTCCTTCATGCGAACTTCGAAGTCTAGTTCTGCTTTTTTAATTTCTGCCAGTTGTTCTGGCGTAGCTTGTGCAAGAGCCTTTTCAATTTTTTGTGGCGTAGGATCACATCCCAACACATCTGCTAACATGCTTGCTGCTGCACCACCAACAGGGCCACCAAGGGCTGTTCCAATCGTAGGGGCTATTTCGCCCAATATCCCTTTAATTGCATCAAACTTCATCGAAAATACTCCGCAAAAACAATACTTGCTATAATAAATGGATAAATAGACATGACCATTCTTTCTAGCTTATCAAAGCGCTTTACACCAGAATCTAACTGTCGTTGAATCATTTCATAACGAACAGCACATTCTTTTTCATGGCCTTCGATACGTGCTAAGAGTTCTTCAGTCTTTGACATGCTGTTTTATCCTAGTGGGTTCGCTAAAGAATCTAGGCCAAGCCATAGATCGTCTATTTCTTTTTGTATACGCTTTAGACGCTCATTTGTGTCTTTTAGCGACTCAACTCTGTTCTCTACTTTAAGCACAGATTCTGAATTACTTTTTTCTACAGCAGCTACACGGTCTCGTAAGTCTAGTAAGTCCTGTTGTGCTTTCATAATGGCTTCGAGGTTAGTACCTAATTCAGCTAACTTTCCTTGTAAACTTGCTACATCATTGTCTTCAAGGCTTTGTTGCATATTAGATATAATTACTTCGTAGCCTTGTAAGGCTGTAGACTGACTCTCACGCAAATCTTCGAACCTAGCCTCTAAAGTTTTAGCAGTAACTCCAGCGTCTTGTACAGCGGCTTCTTGGGCTTCTAAGCGACTAAAGAACTCACTGGTTGCCCAGATTCCTCCAGCAATAGTTGATGCAAAAGAAACAACTACTGCGACGTAAACACCCTTAAACGACTGACCGCCTATGTTTAGTTCTAAATCATCAAGCGCCATTAATACAAGCCTCATAGTCTGAAGCAAACCAACAACCACCTTCGGGGGAAGTCCTGAAGAAGTCTGTTTGTTCGCCCTCAACAAGAATAGACTCAACAGTTACAAAGTATCCATCAAGCGCTAAACCCTGTATAGTTGTACCACCATCAAACGAAATCCATACGGCTTGTGTAGCAGCATCAAAAAATGACGAAGCAGCTTCTTGATAGGTTACGTTTATTTCGTAGGCCATTTCATCTGCTGTGGCTACTAGCTCTTCATCGTTGGCTACAGCAAAATAAGCTGCTGCAACCTGTGCAGATGACTCAACATTTTCTAAAGACTCATTGTAAAAATCTACTTCTGCATTTGATAATACAACGTCATTTGCTTCTATGTACTCTTGAAGTGCCATAGCACCACGCTCATCACCAGCATTTTGAGCATCTTGAGCCATTTGATTTACAACAACGACTTCAATTACAGCTTGGCTGGCTTGTACAAACGCATCTACTGCTGTATTTACTTCGTTCATAGCTTGGTCGGCTTGATTGTCGAAGTATTCTTGTGCGCCCGGATTGTATGTATAAACTGTGTTTTGTACTGCTGTTAGAGCTTGATTGTATGCATCAGATTGATCGTAACTAATCTTACCGCCTTCTACTGTGCCTGTAGGAGCTATTTTTCCTTGAGGCGCAAAAGACTGCATACCACCAACGGCTTGAATACCATACTTAAAACTATCTCGAATAGACTGAGATGCGTTTACTAGGTTATCAATTTCGTTACTGTACGCTGGTGCGGAAACGATCAGAGACGCTAATAGTGCTTTCAACCTCAGTTGATTCATTCGTACCTACTCCTAGTAAGCTATCGTAAAGATTTTTGTTGTCTAAGTAATCAGTAATATGCAACTCAGGATTCTGTTTTATTTCAAGTAATGCATTCTTGCCAACTACTAACTTGCCTGACCGAACAATCGGACAAGGCGTAGCAGACATAAACATAGCCCTCCATACGTTTGGGTTTTGACACATTAGCGATACAGCTGCTACTTTCATACCCATGTTGCTCAAAGTTATTGCGTCTCTACGGCGATTACACTCAACATCTTGTGTGTATTTACCTGAAGACACACCAACACTTAAAAGCTGTAGGCCTCCTGTAGTGCTTTGGAGACAGCTTTCAGATCCATTAGACATAAGACTAGGACTGATTGCTGTGTTTACTGGCATACCGCTTGAGCCTGCACCGTTATAAGTTTTGTTGGTGTTGTAGCTTCCAGAAGTATTGTTGCCACCTACTTGCGTGTTAGTATTTAAATCACCTTCTTGGCTGTTATCTGGTAGTTCAGAAGGCACTCCTTCTATTTCTACCTCACCTTCGACTTCAACTTGCTCTCTAGTCTGGGCAAACCCTGACAGCGATAAAGTCATCAACGCAAACAACAGCCAATAACGCATAATTTACCAAGGCATGCCATCAGCAGACACAGGGTTCTTCTGAGCCGCAATGTTAGCCGTCAGTGCCGCTTCAGTAGCATCTTGATCTACCTCTGCGTGTACCCAGCCCATAACAACTTCTTCTGTCAGGCTGTCGTAAGCAACAAAGTCAGAAGCATCAGCGTCAGGTGTAAAGCCTACAGTGCCGTATGCAGAGGCAGTAAATGTGTCGTCACCAACAGTTTCAGATTCAGTAACACGCCAGTGTGCAACGGTTACACCGCCGTCTGCCAAGTTACGCTCAAGGTTTGCGATAGTCCATGTAGCCATGTCTTAGTCTCCAAATGCGGCTACACAAATAGCCTGTACGTTAGCGGGTTCAGATGAGTAGTCGTCACCTGATTGAATTACATGACGGTGATACGACTGTGAAATTACAGCGCCGTCTTCGAGTACCTTAGTAGCAGTCCGTACTTGAACAGAGGTTACGTCGTTGCCGTCCTCGTCCTGAGTAGTAACTACTTCTACTTTGTCTGCTGTTACGCTTTTAGTTAATGCCATTGTCTTTCTCCTTTAGTCCGTCTCAAGAGTCCACTTGAGATAATTAGGCTACTTCATAGCCTCCACTTATATAAACAGTGCCTGTCCCAAAAGCTGTATCTGTAAGCCAGATTCTATCTGTATTTTGAAAAAGACAAGAGCCATGTCCAATAACGGCTGAATCTACAACAGAGCCAGTACCCCCAAAGCTGTTATTAGTAGAGAAAGGAAGGCCAGTTAAATAACCTGACACAGAAGATGCTTTAGCTCCTCCAGTCATTTTTGCTTCTATCCAAACGAAATTGCCAACTTTTATATACCGACCAGATAAATTTGTAGGGTTAGTTGTCCACGTTCCTCCAAGCGCAGGAGTAAACGTCCCTTCTTCGTAGTCGTCTAGCTTATTGGCAAAGCCTGTGCCGCCGATGTATACACCGTCAATTGCCGTAAAGGTATTAGCATTGATGTTTCCGCTAAAGTGACCGTCTTTGAAGCGGTTGCCAGATTGCCCTAAGTCAATAGCGGCATCACGTCCTGAACCGCCAGACATGCTAAAAGGAATAATGTCATCAGCGTCTTGAACAAACAACAAGCCCGTATCTGAAGAGCCTATAGCAAGTCTATTTCCGTTGTTGCTTGCAATACTACCGACTTGGCTTGTGTCCTTCCAAAAAGATGCAATTTCTCCGTCACTGCTAAGTCTATTAAAAGCCGCAACAGCAGAACCGCTTACAGTTCCTTGCACTTCTCCTGCGGCTGACAGCCTT
>Ga0208767_1000562_pt1 | contig 30768 bp, 20 predicted proteins | sample VirMetDEL_Mar_21_FD_184514 | JGI IMG/M metagenome (GOLD analysis project Ga0208767, IMG submission 184514) | Aqueous microbial communities from the Delaware River and Bay under freshwater to marine salinity gradient to study organic matter... | ecosystem: Environmental > Aquatic > Marine >... | reverse complement strand
TGGAACTGGTGGCACTGGCGGAGTTGGAGCGCAAGGTGGACAAGGCCCACAGGGAGACCAAGGTGCAACAGGTGGAACTGGTGGTCAAGGTGCGCAAGGTGGAACTGGTGGTACTGGAGCAACAGGTGGTACAGGTGGTCAAGGAGCGCAAGGTTCTCAAGGTGCTCAAGGTGCTCAAGGTGGTACTGGTGGAACTGGTGGTGTTGGTTCGCAAGGCGCTACAGGTGGAACTGGTGGAATCGGTGCTCAAGGTGGACAAGGTGCTCAAGGTACTCAAGGTGGAACTGGTGGTACAGGCGGTGTTGGTTCGCAAGGCGCTACAGGTGGAACTGGTGGAATCGGTGCTCAAGGTGGTCAAGGTAGCCAAGGTACTCAAGGTGGTACTGGTGGAACTGGTGGTGTCGGTTCGCAAGGTGCAACAGGTGGTACTGGCGGAGTTGGTGCTGGAGGAGCAACAGGCGGAACTGGTGGACAAGGTGCGCAGGGTGCTCAAGGTGCTCAAGGTGCTCAAGGTAGTCAAGGTGCGCAAGGTGGAACTGGTGGTACTGGTGGTGTAGGTTCTCAAGGTGGAACTGGTGGTACAGGCGGCATAGGTACTCAAGGTACTCAGGGTACGCAAGGTGCGCAAGGTGCGCAAGGTGCTCAAGGTGGAACTGGTGGTACTGGCGGTGTAGGTTCTCAAGGTGGAACTGGTGGAACTGGTGGAACAGGTGGACAAGGTGCTCAAGGTACTCAGGGTACTCAAGGTACGCAAGGTGCGCAAGGTGGAACTGGTGGTACTGGCGGTGTAGGTTCTCAAGGTGGAACTGGTGGAACAGGTGGACAAGGTGCGCAGGGTTCTCAAGGTGGTACTGGTGGAACAGGCGGTGTAGGTTCTCAAGGTGGTACTGGTGGTACTGGCGGAACAGGTGGTACTGGTGGTACTGGCGGAACAGGTGGTACTGGATTAAACGCAGGAGGATCTTTATCTCCTGAGTGGAGTGGTGCTGTATTTTATATACCAGATTCATCAAATGCAAATGGTATATGGACTGTTGGTTATGATACATCAAACTATTGGACATTTTATAGATGGACATCAAACGATTCTGACCAAAGAGGTGGTATAAGATTAATGATTACTTATCCAGATGGAATTACTGCTATGAGTGGGGTTTATGTAATGGTTAGAACGAGTAGTGCTACATCCTCAACAAGTCACTTAGATGTAACAGCAGGCAATCCAGCTTCAATGACTTCAGTATTAAGTAATGTTGCTCAAACATCTTGGGGTATTGAAACAATATCTTCTGGCACTTTAGGTTCAAATACTGGCACTCAAGAAAGAAGTCTAATACAATTTGATTGTTCTGCAGATGATGGACAAACTGTAGATTTAGGTCCGATTTGGTGGGTATTTAGTTAAGGAGAATGTTTTATGGCTAATTATATATTATGTTATCATACAGGTTCCGGCGTTATACAGAGAGTAGTAAACGCTGATGTGGTAAATTTTGATAAATGTGGTTTATCTGATAAAGAAACAAAGATACAAGTTTTAGATTCTTCTGAAAATGTAGGGTATTACTTAGGTAGAAGATATTCTGGCTCAGCAGATGATTTGGCAAACGGAAATGGAACGATGGTTTTACAAGATTCATTTGAATGGTCTATAAATGGATTAGTGTTAAGTTCGAGTATGGATGTTAGTATTCCATCGGATTCTCCTTTTAATTTAGAACTAAAAATTTTAGATGGACAGACAAATGAAAAATCAAATATATCAGGAGATGGTTCTACAGATTATGTTAGTGTTAAACCAATATGGCATATAGAATCTTTAATAGCACCTGATGATGAAGAATCACTAGCTTCATATGATATTCCAAATGCTAATATGGAATACCAACCTTATACAAATGGCGAAGCAACTCAGAGTGTGGATTTAACTTCAGATAGTAATAGGTTATATTTATTAAGAACTAGTAATGTAAGTGTTAACTTGATAAAAGATTAAGGAGAAGGAAAGTGTCCTTTAGAGATCATTCATATTTTCATATCGTAGGAAGAAGTAATAATAGCACAGCTGGTTACTATTGGGAACCAGGTGATAGTACAATAACTAGAGTATGGACATCAAGTACTTCAGATGGATACAGAGGTGATGGAAGTGCTGTTGATAGATCTAGAGGATTAGTATATTATGGTAGTGGAAATCATTCAGGAGATAGTGTTACTGTATTTAAAACAGCTGATGGAGCAGTTCAAGCTAGCACAACATCAACAACATTTGACAAACATGCATGCGCTTTTGTACATCCAAGTGGAACGGCTATCTATAAATATCGCAGTACCACTGCATCTGTTGCAACAAATATTCATTACGCAAGATTAACTGATTTAGGTAGCATCAATACAGGAACGGCGACAATAAATGTTGAACATAGTGATATTGGAAAGATACTTACTCTTCCCACAACTGGATATGTTATAGATGTTGAGCCGGATATATATGATAGGCCAGACAAGAATCTATTAGTAATGGTGACAAATACAACTTCAAATTGGAACTCTGATTCTACTTCTTGTAATCGTTTATGGATTTATCAATATGATATGATGGCTGATGAACAAACTCTTTTAGTTACTTTTGATCCCGATAACTACACAGCAGATTCTATAAGAACAAGAGTAAGTGAACTAATGTGTAAAGACAATGGTAATTTTATTATTCAATGTAGAGCAGGTTCAACTGATGGTGGACTTTTTATGGAAATACCTAGACACCCTGCTGGTGTTAACAGTGATATCGCTGACCCTACTGCTGTATGGGCTGTTAATAAAAGAACTGTAGATGGTGATGTAAGGAGACAGTTAGGAAAGCTTGACTATATATCACAAAAATATTTATACTTAGGCTCTGGATCTACAAACGATCCAGAACCTGTAGGTTTGATAAGTATGATAGATGGGAGTGTTTTAGGTTTTAGAGAAACAGTAGCGGATGATGGAACTAATGAATTTAGAACACACTGTGGTCAACCCTGTTTGTGGGGGAAATGGTCTGAAGGACCAAATGCTAGCAGTACCTCTTACAATAACATAAGACCATATACTCAGTTAATATACTTTTCAGGATTTGGAGGAAACCATAATGCTAATCCAAACCTTGCATTCTTTAATGGGGAACCTGATAGCGAATGGAGTAATGCAGACACTACTGTTGTCAAACTAAACTCATCAAGCACACTTTGTGGTGCTACTATGGATGCTAATGGAATGGTAAGCGCTATGGCTGGAGTAGGTTCATTTCAAAACAAAGATGATATGACAACATTAATGCACTCTTATGGTGAGAGTGGTGCGATACTAGCAGGTAAAGCAGATACTATGTACGATGAAGATAATAATCAAATGGTTCATATGAGGCATGGTAAGCGTTGGGTAGGTGGTACACTTCTATTTGCTGGACATTAAAAAAATAATATTATTTAGTAGGAAAGTTACATATTTATTACCAATAATTAAGGAAATATTTTGAAAGAGGTTATAGACGATTTAGTTATAGATTATAATTTTGACGCGGGTCCTTTTGTAGGATTGACATCTGAAAAAAAATATCAATGTAGAGTAGAGTTTTGGAAACCTAATAATCAAAAACATTGGGGTGATTTGGTATACTCTGCTAATATAGATAGTCTTGGTAAGACTGCTTTTGTTCCTACAAAATGGTATGTCGATTGGACAATAAGAGTTTACAAAGAAGGTGAATTAGTATTTACACATAAATTAGATTTGAAAGGTAAAAGAGTTTTTGTAAGATTGTCTAGTAATATGTTAGGTGATAATTTTTGTTGGATTCCTTATATAGAAGAGTTTAGAAAAAAACATAATTGTGAGATATTCTGTGGAAGTACTTTTCCTCAAATATTTGAACACACATATGATTTTGAATTTTGGAAAGAGGGTTCTGAATGGCCTGATGAAGAATTTTACGCTACATACGAAGTTGGTGTATTTGGTTATAAGAATGATGAACCACACTATGAGTTTATTGAAACTCATAATAAATATAGTTTATTAGAAACATCGATGGCTAAAACAGCTAGCGATATTTTAGGTTTAGAACATAAAGAGATAAGACCAAATATAGATTTATCAAAGTATGAACCAAAAGAAAGAGTAAGGGGAAAGTATGTTTGTATAGCTCCATATGGTAGTGCTCAGTTAAAGATGTGGAATAATGAGGATGGTTGGCAAAAAATAGTTGATTATTTTTTGAATATTGGGTATAAAGTTTTATATTTATCTAGAGAACCTAATGGTTATATGGGCAACAAAGTTCCGAAAGGCGTAATTGATAAATCGGGATGGGATATACCAATAGAAGAAAGAATAGCAGATTTGAAATATTCAGAACTATTTTTAGGAATAAGTTCTGGTTTAAGTTGGGTTGCTTGGTCTGTAGGAGTTCCTGTAATTTTAATACACGGACATAATTATTCTTGGTATAATCCTATTGATAATGTTAAACATATTAATTTAGAAAATGACAAAAGTGTTTGTACAGGTTGTTGGCATAGAGATGGTTTTGCTCCAGGTGATTGGAACTTTTGTCCAGAACATAAAGGTACAGATAGGCAATTTGAGTGTACTAAAAAAATAACTGCTGAAATGGTTATAGAGGGAATAGAGTCTATGTTAGAAAAAAACAAAGTTAAAGTAAAATCAGAAAATAGATGGATTTTAGGCGTTAATATAGGTCACGATGCTGGTGCAACATTAGTTAAAGATGGTAGAGTATTTGTTTCTATTAATTTAGAAAGAATAAGTAGGATAAAACACGATGAGGGTAATGACGATTTTCCGTGGGCTGCTATGGATTATTGTTTAGATTACGCCAATATAACTAAAAAAGATTTAGAAAGAGTTGTTTGGAATGGTATAGGATTACAGCCAGAGTTGATGATGAACCCTGATGGTGATTGGGCTAACAGATTAAGAAGTAATGGTTATGATTTACCAAAAGATAGATTAAATTATTGTACTCATCATTTAGCACACGCATACTCAGCTCACTATTCAAGTGGATTTGAAGAGTCAGTTAACATTGTTGTTGATGCTGGTGGTGAATCAAATTACAAATATGTATTGGAAAACTACACTAACAATCCTATAGCCCATATGAAGAAACTACCATTGGAGAAATGTGTTGAAGCCACTAGTATTTATGAAGTAAAGAAAGGAAAATTTACAAAGATATATTCTGCTTACAAACCATTTCCAGAAGCTAGAGAATTATGGCCATTATTAGGACAATCTCTCGGAGAGTTTTACGCTATAGGTTGTAACTATATCGGTATGGATGGTTTATACGATGCAGGAAAACTTATGGGATTAGCTCCATATGGTAGAAGAGAAGAAGCTCTTAAAGAATATGAACCAATATCAAATGTTTATATTGATGATGATCCTAAAGCAGGAGATTACTTTATAAGAGTACATTATAATGATGTGGATAAACAATCAATACCACGATCATCAGATGGTTACTATGACAATCCTGTTTGGTACATAGATTCAGTAAGACCAAAATTTTTAGATTCTAATATAAATCATATGGATTTTCAAACAAAAGCAGATTGGGCTTGGTGGGTACAACATAGTTTTGAAAAAATGATATTGTTTTTAGCTAAAAAAGCTTCTATGATTTCTGATGTAAAATATTTAACTGGTTCGGGTGGATGTTTTCTAAACTCTGTAGCTAATCAAAAAATAGTTGATTTAGATTTATTTAAAGACCATTTCTATGTTCCAGCCTCTGATGATGGTGGTATATCTATTGGAACTGCTTTCTATGGATATTACAATTTTCATCCCGATAAAGGTAAGGTAAATCTCAACAATAGAGAAGTAGAAGTCTTTATGGGAAAACAATATTCTGAAGAAGAAATATTAGGTGACTTAAAGTTATTTGATAATATTGAGTATGAAAAGATAGATGACGAAGTTGAACTTTCTAAGAAAGTAGCTGGGTTTATTCACGATGGAAAAGTAGTAGGTTGGTTTCAAGGTGGTAGTGAAATGGGACCTCGAGCATTAGGACATCGTAGTATTTTAGGAGACCCAACTCATCCTGATATGCAGGATACGATAAATGATAGAGTAAAGCATAGGGAATGGTATAGACCATTTGCTCCTGCTTGTACTGTTGAAGATGCCCATAAGTTCTTTGAACATACAACAGAAAGCCCATATATGTTGTTGATAGCTCAAGTAAAAGAAGAGTACAAAGAAAAGTTGCCATCAATAACTCACGTAGATGGTAGCGCTAGACTACAGACTGTAAGAAGAGAAACTAATACTAGATATTATGATGTGATTAAAGAGTTTGGTAAATTATCTAAAATACCAGTTATACTAAATACATCTTTCAATGAAGCAGGTGAACCTATAGTTGAAAGACCACTTGATGCTGTAAAGTGTAGTCTTAAAAATAATATTGATTATTTAGTTATAGAAAACTTTTTAATTAAAAAAACTCCTGACACATTCAGAAAACCAAATCATTTACCTAATACCGTATGAGTTATATAGCAAAACCACCTGAAAACTTTTTAGATTTATACGATTACATTGGTGAAACAAAATCTTTTTGGAAGGTTGATGATTTCAAAAAAGAAATAATTGATTTTGAACATCCAGATATTCATATACCAAATGCTTGGGAATTTTTTATTGGACATCCCGAAACATCAGTTCCTTACAGACCTGATAGAGGAGTTTCTTTTGGTGATTGTATTCCATATACTAGACTTCCAGAAATTATAAAAATGTATTATGGTTGGAGAGGTGCAAAAGTTTTTATACCTGAATGGTTTATTGATGTATTTCAAAATAATCCTTATGTTGATGGTACTCACGATTTCGATTATAAATGGGGTTCAATGGGAACTTTTGGAACTACTATTCAAAGATGTTCTAATGTTTGGGGAGTAACTTCTCCTTTCTATACACCTAAATTATATGCTTCTCCTCATATTAAAAAGAGAGAAAATACTATACTTTTTACTTTAAATAGTAAAACAGGTGGAAGAGTAACACAAAATGAAACATTAGAAAAAATAGTACAACATCTAACAAAAAAATATAGGGTTGTACAATTAGCTTTGTCTGATGACTATCTAATAAAATCTGCTAGTCAACACGTTTTGAATGTTTCGAGAGATAAGTTAATAGATTTTGTAGCAGAGTTTCCTATATACATAGGTGCTCAAAATAGTGTGTATCATATAGCAAAGGGGTTAGGATTGAAGATGATTGGTATCTTACCTAAAAAGCAAATGATTGGTAAGAAGCTAGCTGGTTTACATTCTGAAAAAGTTATCTTACCTTTACTTACTGTAACTAATTCATCAGAGGTTACACCTTACGATGAAAAATATTGGAGTAGAGCTAAAAAATTCAATCCATTTTTTCCTAAAGAATATCAAGATGGAGATGTGAGTTCAGATAAAGCTTACAACGATACTATAGCACATTTAGGATGGTTGTATCCCGATACACCACATTTGACATTAGATGAAGATGGTTCTCCGAGATGTCCTACTTTATCAGAAGAAACTATAGATATGGCATTAGAAGATAAAATATATCCTTTTAATGATAGTAGATTATGGGATTACTATGAGCATACGGAGTTATGGACTTCAGAACATCCTCAAAAGATAACTTTTGATAGTGACGAAATAAAAGATAATAAATTTGTATTTCAACACATTCCTAGAACTGGTGGCAATCTTTTTAGAAATGTTCTTTGGGCTATATATGGTATTGATTTGAGTCACAAAAAAATAATTGATAAAGTTCTCTACGATGAGAATCTTTTTATTAAAGATAATAAAACTATTATTTATGAGGACTATGGAGACCATCCACAATGGAATAATTACGAAGTAAAACCAACAGTGAACACTTCAGATTATAAATGTGTAATAGGTCATTTTACCATACAAAAACATTTAGACTTAAAAAGTAGAGGATATAAATTTGTAAATTGGTTTAGAAATCCAATAGATAGAGTTATATCTCAATATTTTTATGATAAGATGTCAGCTGAAAATGTTAGTTTGGAAGAGATAAACGATCCTGTTCGTAAAAAACTTATAGAAGAGGATATGAGTTTGTATGAGTATTGTGAAATGAGTTACAATAGAAATATTTATTCAGACTATGTAGGCGATAAAATTTACGAATTAGATTTTATAGGAATTACAGAAAATTACAAAGATAGTCTTAGAAAGTTTGAGAAAATGTTCAACATAGAAATACCGATTGGGCCTAGAAATGTTTCTTTTTTTGATGACTCTTCAGCTGATGATGAATATATAATAAAGATAAAGAATCAAAGAAAACATTTGTATTCAATTGATGATATAGATAGAAACATAATAGAAGAGTTGAATAAAGAAGATATGGAAATATACAATCAAGCAGTAAGAATAAATTCGGAATATAAATTATGAGTAAGGTATTTGGTATAATAGGTCACGCTCACGATTCTACAGTAGCTTATATGGAAGATGGTGAGATAAAATGTGTTATTGAAGAAGAGAGAATTAGAAAAACTAAATCTGCTTATCTAACAGGTGTGTATCCCGTATTCTCTTTAAATTACATAGAGAACTTAGGGTATAAATTAGAAGACGCTGATTACATTTGTATACCCGAAGTTGCAGAACCAGACTTTGACAGATACAAATCAGATGAAATAAGAAGAAAGATTGTTACATATCCACACCATTTATGTCACGCAGCTGGTGCTTACTATACATCGGGCTTTGAAGAAAAAACATTGGTTGTGACACACGATGGTAGTGGTTCTACTGTTGTCGGTAGAGTTTATTTAGGAGAAAATAATAAGTTAGAATTAGTACATAAACAAATGAGAGGTACAGGATCTATTGGTGAGTTTTATGGAATAGCAACAAAATATTTTGCTCCAAAAGGAGCTAGTTGGATTCCATTGAAAGATGAAGGTAAGTTGATGGGTATGGCTGGACACGGAAATTATGATGTAAACATTTACAATATGTTAAAACAACTTTTGTATTACGAAGGTGATTTGAATTTTGGTCCGATGGGAAATTCTAAAAAAGTACAATTCTTTTTTGAAGAAATGACTAATAGTATTCTCGATTGGTCTGAAGATTTCAGTATTAGAGCTGATTGGGCTTTTAACTTACAGAAATTAGTTGAAGATTGTTTCTTACAATATTTAGACGACTTACACAAACTATATCCAGAATACAAAAAGATAGCTGTAGCTGGTGGTATATTTGCTAATGTAAAAATGAATCAAAAGATAAATGAATTAGATTGGGTTGATGAATTATATGTTTATCCGCCAATGGGAGATAGTGGATTAGCATTAGGTGCAGCTTTGAAGAAGTCAGCTGAGTTAAATGAATGGAAAACTAAAAGGTTTGAAAATGTATTTTTAGGTAATGAATATTCAGAAGAAGAAATTTCAAAAGAACTACAGAATTATAATTTCAAAAAAGAGAAATTCAACCCTAAAAAAGTAGCTAAGTTATTAGATGATGGTAATATCATAGGATGTTTTCGTGGAAGGATAGAACACGGGCCTAGAGCATTGGGTGCTAGAAGTATTTTAGTTAGAGCTACTGATAAAGAGATGCACGAAAAACTAAATGAGAGACTAAAGAGACACGAGATAATGCCATTCGCTCCAATAATCTTAGGCGATGAGATAGATAATATATGTCTTAATACTAAATCTAAAATGACAGCAGAGTTTATGACATTGTGTTACACACTAAAAGAAGAATGGGCTGATAAAATACCAGCAGTTGTTCATAGAGTAGACAACACTTTAAGACCACAATTAGTTTACAAAGAAAGAAATAAATTCTTCTATGATATTCTAAATGAGTATTTTAAGATTTCTAAGATACCAACTTTACTAAACACATCTTTTAATGGACACGGTGAACCAATAATATTTCATTTAGACCAACCATTGAATCATCTTAGAGATGGCACTGTAGACTATTTAGTCTTAGGTGATAATTTATATTGGAGTGAAAATGAGTAAACATATTAGAATATTTAAAGACCCAAAGATTCGTGTACAACACACATCAGATAGAGTGAGAACTTTGTATCTTGACTTTTTTATAAGAAGAGAAAATGGAAAGCTTCAATACATAGAATCTGGTTCAGTAGTTGGAAAAGGTGGTTGGTATAGTCTGTGGATTCAATGGCATGCTGAATGGGTAGTCAAAGCTTACTATTTAGAAAATGGTATTTTTAAATTTTTAGAAGAGGTAGAGTATGATGTAAAAGGAAAAAATGTACAGATGGTTTTATGTACAGATGATTGGAATGAAGCCGCTGAATTTTTAAGATGGTCTATACATTTCAAAAAAATAACTGGTTGTAAGTTATTTATAGCCTCATCTGAATTTAATGAAGGTCATTTCAAAGGAGATGGTTTACAAATAGATTTAGGTGCTATTACTACCTTTACAGAAAAATACAATTCTAATCCTATAGATCCTACAGGAGTATCAGACAATACATATGTTGAACCATCAAATGAACAAAACCAACCAATACAAAATCTGTATGCCAGATATGACTTAGGAACTTTTCCAATAAAAACTTCACCAAGATTTGGAAATGTAGTGGACAATTGGAGAGTTGAAAACAAAGAAGTGGAGTCTCATTATAACTCCATAAGTTACAAACAACATACTAAACAACCTATTGGTTTGATTGACAATTATGATATAATATATGATAGTTGGAAAAATCCCGTGATTCACTCAAAAAAACAATTAGAAGAATTTAACGGAATAGTTGATAAAGATGTAGAGATAGAAGAGTTAACATCTGAATATATAGCAAAACATATATTAGGATTCAGAACAAAGTATTGGAAGTATGGAACTTTGAAATTACATAAGAGTGGTTATAAAGAACCAAATGGAGTATTTATAAAGCACGAATCTTTTAGTGGTGGATTTCATATTTGGGGTAAAGGAAACAACAAAACTCGTGTTGCTATACAAATTCTAAGTTACAATAAGCCTGAGTATTTAAAAAGAACTTTAGATTCATTACTAAAAGTAATGGATTCAGATGACAAAATATGTGTGGTTGAACAATCAGATGATAAAGATTCTAAACAAAAAGCTATAGATGTATGTAAAGGTTACAACGATATCACACTATTAGATTTAGATAAAAACTTAGGACAAAGAGGTGCTACTAATAAAGTATGGGAAAGTGGTTTCTTTGACAATTGTAAATTTATTATGTTCTCAGACCAAGACAATGAATATCACGAACCACTAACAATATTATGTGATAAGTTAGAAGAAGAAGATATTAAAATATCTACTTTCTATAATTCACCAGAGCACGACATAGTAAGAAAAGATGGAAGTTGGATTTACAGAAATACTGCAAGAGCAGGTAATATGATGTTAACTAAAGAACATATGTTTGAAATGCTTCCCATAGACGAAAATCTATATTCGGAAACCAAAACAGATAAAGATTATTGTGCTTGGTTTGCTGGTTTAGATTGGTGGGTACAATGGTGGCACGAAGCTAGTGGTGGAAAATTAGAATTAGATGGTTACATAGCTTGTTACATAGGTGGTTGTACTCACTTTGGAATTGAATCTACTTGGCAAGGAACATATGATGATGAAATCCCTACGAATGAATCTATTCTTATGAGAGACAAAAATTTACAACAGATTATAAAAAAGTATCCAAACAGACATCTTTATAATCACGGAAAGAATAGTTGGTATGAAAAAGAGAAGTTAGATTTAAGTAATGTCACATTGGTTGTGATAGATTGTATTGATTATGAAAGAGCTTTAAAAGCAATAGATGTATCAACCACATACGCAGATTTTGCAGATGTAAAGTTTTTCACATCTATGGATAGAGATAATGATGATATAATAAAAATACCTCATTGTCAATCTAACTTTGATGTTATACATTTTATGTGGAAAAAAATGAACCAATATATTCAGACAGATTATATTCTACATATAGAGTTTGATGGTTTTATTCTAAATCCAAAAGCTTGGAAAGATGAGTTTTTGAAATGTGATTACATTGGAGCTCCGTGGTGGTATGAAGAAAACAATGTAGGTAATGCTGGATTCAGTTTAATAAGTAAAAAGATGTTAGACTTTATACAGAAAGACGAAGTTATAGATTTATATCCATCAGATGACGATGCTATATGTAGACTCAATAGAAAGTATTTAGAAGATAATGGAATAAAGTTTGCATCTGAAGAATTAGCTGCTGATTTTTCTTTTGAAGCTAATGAAAAAAGAGGTAGTGAGTGGGATGGACAATTTGGTTTTCATAGCCCATCTCATATTGATGAGAGACATCCAAACAAATACCGTGGTGGTATAACGAATGTAGATAAATGGGAAGATAAAGATAACTTTAAATGGCCATAAAAATACATTTTGAGATTTTTAGTTAATATATATTAATAATGTAATTTAAGGAGTTATATATGAGTGAAATTAAGTTTACAGAGGAAGAGTTAAAAAGACTTCAAGATCTAAGTCAACTTTACAGAGATTTGCAACAGGTAATGGGGCAAATTTCAGTTCAAAAACTTTTAAATCAACAACAAGCTGATAGAATAGAAGCGCAAGAGTTAGATTTAATTAAACAATACGAAGACAATCAGAAAAACGAAAGAGAGTTTACTAAAGAGTTAAATGAAAAATACGGACCTGGTCAATTAGACCCACAATCTGGCATTTTCACACCTGCTCCAAAGCAAGAATCTACTGAAATAGAAGCTGATAAGTAAAAAAATTAGCAATCGATTGTATTTTGAGATTTTTCCTTATATTTATATATAATATAAATTTCAGTAATTTTAAAACCCTTTAAGGAGAAAACGCATGGCAGAGAGAATAGTCAGTCCAGGTGTATTTACTCGTGAGAAAGATTTGTCTTTTTTACCTCAAGGAGTTTCTGAGATTGGAGCAGCTATTGTCGGGCCTACTAGTAGAGGTCCTTCTTTCGTTCCAACGATAGTCAGAAGTTTTGAGGAATTTGAACAAGTATTTGGTTCTTACGATTCAAATTATTACACACCTTTCACTGTAAAAGAATATTTGAGATCCGCAGGCACTGTAACAATCGTAAAGGTTGGGTACATCGGTGGATACTCTGTTACTGGTTTTAACTTAGTAGCAACAGAATCTTCGGGTTCAAGCGCAACACCTAAAAAATTAGTTGTTGCTTCGTTTCTACCTACAGTTAAAAATGGTGATGGAGCTGGTTCTATAAGTGGTTCGCTTGGTGCAGCACAAGCAGCCAGTAATTTTGATTTAACAATAAATGGTGCTAACGCAACCGCTAGTTTAAGTGGTCTTTCAATAGTACCAAAAGGTTCAGCTACAGGTGGAAGTGATGCTCAATCAGCTGAGTACATCACAAAACAGCTTCCATCTTCACCAACTGCACAATCAATTGGTAGCACAGAAGCACCTGCTTATATGTATAAGTACTTTGAGTCTTCTGTAAGTTCTTCTTTAGCAAAAGGACAACTGCATGCTAACTTCACATCTATGTCGATTGAATCAGCAACATTTGATTTTGCTACAGGAACTGAATCGGTAGATACATCTGATGGTAATTATATTACAACAATAACTGGTGCTTCAGACGCTGCTTCAGCTAGAACACCTTTTATACAATCACAAAAAGTAGGTGGTGTTGGTACAAATCTATTTAGAATTTATACTAGAGCAGACGGAAATGCCACAAACCAATTTTACGCTGTGATTAGAGATGTTAAGAGACCACAAAACTCTAACTCAAGTCCTTTATATGCACAATTTGGATTGGCTATTTGGAGAACAGGTGATAGTGCACCTATTGAGAGTTATAGTTCTTTGAACTTAGATCCAGATTCTTCTAACTATATTGTTAAAGTAATTGGTGATATGTTTCAAACTGTAAATAATAATGGTGAGATTACTGTCTATGGTGATTATCCTAATTTATCACAATACATTCGTATAGGTGATTACAAAGAGGATTTATTTAGAAGTAATCCTAATTTACAGCCGATGGGTCACGCTGCTATATTAGATGTAGTTCCAACTTCACAAACTGGTGGAGTTCCAAGTGCTTCATTTGGATTAACTCAGACTTCTGATGGAGATAGTAGTAACGCTGGTACATACAAAGAGTATTTACCATATGGTGTTAAACTACATCCTGATTATCCAGATAGTGAGTTATCAACAAACTATGCTTATTTAGCACCTGTTCCAAAGAGTGAAACTGCTGGTAACAATGTTGATTTCGCTTTGGAAAATATGTTTGGATATGGTGATACTACATCATTTGAGTTTTCAAATAATACTAACTTTAGTATAGCAACATCTACGCTAACAATATCATCCTCTGTACAACAGTTGAAGTTTAGTGTACCAATGCAGCACGGATTTGATGGAATCAATCCAGCTGCTTCAAAAGCTACTGGTACTTCTATTACAGCGACTAATACGAGTGGATTTGATTGTTCATCTACAACTGCTAGTGGTTCTATTGCTTACAAAAGAGCGATAAACGCTGTTAGTAATCCTGATGATTATGATATTAATATGTTGGTAACTCCAGGTATTATACACAAACATCACTCTGTAGTTAGTAACCATGCGATTGATAAAGTTGAAGCTAGAGCTGATGCTTTCTATGTAATGGATGCTTCTGATATCGATGACAACGTTGCAACAGCTGTTGATAATGTTGCATCATTAGATACTAACTATGTGGCAACTTATTATCCGTGGGTTAAGATGGAAAATCCATCTGGTAACGGATTAATATTTGTTCCACCATCAGTAGTGATACCTGGTGTAATAGCTTTTACAGATAGTGTAGCTCACGAATGGTTCGCACCTGCTGGTTTAAACAGAGGTGGACTATCTAATGTCAGAATGACTAAGAAGAAACTTACTCATACTGATAGAGATACACTTTATGAGGGTAGAGTTAATCCGATTGCTTCTTTTCCTGGTCAAGGAGTTGTGGTATTTGGACAGAAAACACTACAAGCTAAACCATCAGCACTTGATAGAATCAATGTAAGAAGACTATTAATCAGATTAAAGAAGTTTATCGCTTCTTCAAGCAGATTCTTAGTATTTGAACAAAACGATTCTTCTACAAGAGCTAGATTCTTAAATATAGTGAATCCGTTCTTAGAATCAGTTCAGGCCAATAGTGGTTTGAGTGCATTCAAAGTTGTAATGGATGATTCCAACAATACACCTGATGTCGTTGACAGAAATCAGTTGGTTGGACAGATATTCATACAACCTACAAGAACTGCTGAGTTCATTGTATTAGACTTCTCAGTATTACCAACTGGGGCAGCATTTCCTGAATAATAGGGAGGTGTAAAAAATAAAAGGGGAGTAATTCTACTCCCCTTTTTTTTATTTAAAAAAACTATGAAAAAACTATGAAATAAATGAGTGATAAGTTGTATCGATTTTTCAGTTTGGTTATATTTATATATGAAAGAATTAAACTTTAATTAGGAGAACTGTAATGGCAGACTTAATCGATCCTTCAGAAATAATGTTCACTCCGTTTGAACCTAAAACGAAAAATAGGTTCATTATGTACATTGAAGGCGTTCCAGCTTATTTAATAAAAACCGCAAACCGCCCTACTATAACATTTGAGGAAATTGAATTAGACCATATAAATGTTAAGAGATATGTAAAGGGTAAAGGTTCGTGGGAAACTTTGGATATAACACTTTACGATCCTATCGTACCATCAGGTGCACAGGCAGTTATGGAATGGGTAAGATTACACAAAGAGTCTGTAACTGGTAGAGATGGTTATTCTGATTTCTACAAAAAAGATGTTACTTTTAATGTATTAGGACCTGTCGGCGATAAAGTCGAAGAATGGACACTAAAAGGGGCTATGATTCAATCTGCTAACTTTGGAGATTTGGATTGGTCTGTTAGTGAACCAGCAGAAATTACATTAACACTAAGATACGATTACGCTATCTTACAATTCTAAGAGGAAAATATGAGTTTTATTTCAGAAATGTTATCGAGTGATGCTAAAATTTCATCTAAAAGAGTAATTGGATTCGCTGCTTTCATTATGTTGATTGCTAGTTGGGGTGCAGATACTTTTTGGGCTTTTGAAGTCAAAGACAAAATTTTAGATTGCTTTATGTATATCTCAGTCGTTGGATTGGGTGTTACAGCTGCCGAAAAATTCGGTAAAAAATAGTTATAGTACAAAATTAACAATAGGAGTCAGTTATGGCAGAGGTTAAATTTCCTACGGAAGTAGTAGATTTGCCGTCTATGGGATTATTATATCCAAAAGATAGCCCCCTATCTTCGGGTAAAGTAGAAATCAAATATATGACGGCTAGAGAAGAAGATATTCTCACTTCAGCTAACCTAATCAAAAAAGGTATAGTTGTAGATAAATTAATTGAGGCTTTAATAATAGATAAATCAATCAAAGTTGGTAGTTTATTATTAGGAGATAAGAACGCTATACTTATCGCTTCTCGTATACTAGCATATGGTAAGGAGTATGAGGTTAGAGTAAATAATCAAGATGTTACAGTTGATTTGACTACTTTGCCAGACAGAAAGTTAGATGAGAGTCTCATATCAAATAATTCTAATGAATTTGAGTTTGAATTGCCTGCTACTAAAAGAAAATTAACTTTTAAGATGCTTACATCTGATGATGAAAAAAATATAGAAGCAGAGATAGAAGGCTACAAAAAAATTGGAGATGGTATAGGGTATGAGACAACCACAAGACTAAAGCACCAAATACTTTCTATAGATGGTGATTCAAAAAAATCAGCTGTAAACAACTTTGTAGACAATGAATTTTTATCGAGAGATTCAATTGCTTTCAGAGAATATGCTCTATCAATAACACCCGATGTAGATATGGTGTCAACATATATTGATGAGGATGGAAAAGAAAAGGAGTTCACGGTCCCTATGACCGTTTCGTTTCTTTGGCCTTCCGTTGGAATATAAAGTAGAGTTACATAATCATTTATTTGAACTAAGTTTCAATTCGCAGGGAATGCTATCATTCTCTGATGTATACAATATGCCAATATACCTTAGAAAGTTCTACTTTAAAAGGTTACAGAAACATTATAAAGATGAATCTGAAGCTATTAAAAAAGCAAATCAAAAAAACAAATCGAGCCCACCTATATTCAAAAAATAAGATAATCTGATATTTATTATTGAATCAATCCACACAAAATATTTATATGGAGAATTTTATGAAGATAGACGAAAACTTCGTAGTCAATTTTTTAACTAAGATAATGAAAGGAACTATATCATCTAAAGAAAAAGAGATGTTAAAGAAGAACCCTCGTTTAGCTAAAAAAGTAAAGGATTTAAGAAAAGTACAAAATAGTTTATCCAAAGATTTGAAAAAAATAAAACCATCAGATTTATATAAGTAGAATAAATAATGGCTAGTATCAGAGAACTACAACAACAAAAAAAATTACTTGAGGAGCAAAAAGCTACTAAACAAGAAATAAAAGCAATTGAAGACCAAATTGCTGCTCAAGAAAAAAGAAATGCAGATAATGCAGCGAAGCGTGCTAAAGCTGAAAAGGAAGCTCTAGCCTATAAGAAAAGTATACTAAAAGAGGAAAAAGCATCTAATAATCTCGCTAAGGATATGAACAAACTCTTAGATACTGAAAAGGGTAAGTTGTTAGAGAGATTAGGTGTAATAGACAAATCAAATGCCAAAAAGTTACAAGACTTAAAAACACAAACTCTTCAAGAGTTACGAACTAAAAAATTAACAAAAGCAGAACAACAGAAAGCTCTAAACACTGTAAAGGGATTGAACGCTGTAAGAGATTTACAATCAGATGTTCTTAGTGAGTTTGATGCTGGAACTTTAGAGAATATGTCTAATAGAGAAATATTCAATAAAGTTTTAGAGAAAGCAGAGCTGAGTGAAAAACAATTTAATAGTATGTCAGCTGCGGGTAAGAAAGCAATACTTAAACAGGTTTTCGCACTCAAAAAGGGAATACAAACCTTAACTGAAGATGATTTAAAAGATATGGTCGATGAGGTTGAGTCTATAAAAGATGAGTTCGATCCTTTGATAAAAAAAGCTAAGACTTGGGGTGGTATACTAAAAAATGCAGAATTAAGAACAGCAGCTCTAAAAGCCGGTGTAGCTGCTATAGCTCTTAGTTTTGCAAAAGGTTTAGTTGATAATGCTTTAGAACTAAGGCAAGAATTAGGATTAGGGGCAGTAGAGACTGGTGTTTTAGCTGCTAAAGTAGGTGTAGCCTCAACTGCTCTTAAAGCAATCGGTGGTAATGCTGAAGAAGTTAAGAATTTTGTTACAGCAACAGCAGAAGAGTTTGGCACGATTGATGGACTAACTGCAAGTTCTCTTACTAAGTTTGTTGGAATACAACAAGCAACAGGACTTACTGGACAGAGTGCGGCTAAGTTAGCTAAATCAATACAAATAATTTCAGGTGGTAGTTTAGAAACAAGCTTATCAACTATTAATACATTTAAGAATTTAGCTAGAGCAGCTGGTGTTGCTCCAAAATTAGTATTAGAGGATGTTGCTAGTGATACAGAATCTTTTGCCAAATTTGCTCAAGATGGTGGTACTAATATAGCCAAAGCCGCTATAGAGGCTAGAAAGTTAGGATTAAATTTAAGTACAGTAGCTGGTATAGCTGAAAACTTATTAGATTTTGAATCCTCTATTGAAAAGCAAATGGAAGCTTCAGTATTGTTGGGTAGACAACTTAATTTAGATAAAGCTAGAGAGTTGGCTCTTACAGGTGATTTAGCTGGATTAGCTGAAGAAGTTAAGAATCAAGTCGGTAGTCAAGCAGACTTTGAGGCTATGAATGTAGTTCAAAGAAAAGCTTTAGCTGATTCAATTGGAGTAAGTGTCGCAGATTTAGGAAAAATGGTTGCAGGTGAAAAGACATCAGCAGAGTTGGCTGAAGAGACGGCTAAGAAGAAAGAAAAACAAATGGACTTGCAACAAAAGATAATGATGATTACTGCTGGTCTTCACGGTTTAACTGCTGGTATTGTTCTTTTAGAGGGAGCTGCTAATGCTCAAAGATTTTTAGGAGCTGCTTTAAATCAAAAGAAAGCCAATGCTTCTATGAAAGAAGCTGGTGCATCTGTGGCTGGAGCTGCAGCTGAAGCTGGTAAAAGTGCTGCTAAAGTTCCTATAATAGGACCTGCTCTAGCTTTAGCTGCTATAGCAGCTGTTGGTATTGCTGGTTACAAATTTTTAACAAAGAAACCACCTGCTATGGAAACTGGTGGTATAGTCACAAAGAGTGGTATGGCTGAAGTACACAAAGGAGAAGCATTTTCAGGTACTAAAAACCAAATGGGTTTTGGTGCTGATATGAAAGAAACAAATAGTTTATTACAAAAGGTTGTAGAAGAGAGTAGACAATTAAGAACAGAGAACGCTCAATTGATGAATACACTAACAAGTAAAGTTGGTGAGATGGCGATGAGTAGTTAGGAGAACAAAGGTGGCATTAAAAGACTTAGTATCAGATTTATCAGCTTTCAAAGGACAAACTACGCCTACCAGTATCGATAATCAAATAGAAAAAGGTGTTGACTTTTTTGATAACGAAACTGCTGGTGCTGATGGATTCACACCCAAAACTAATTTGGAAACGAAGTATAATAAGTTTATAAAGAAATCTAATTCTTTACCAAACCAATATAATGCTGAGTCTAACTTTGCGTCACCTAATAGTGGAGTTAGACCAAATACAAAAACACGAAATGCTTATGGACAATCAGGTGAATATAATGAAGAGGGAACTCCAGGTTTATCTAATCCACCACACGTATTAGATTCGGATACGATATTATCACCTGTAAATCAACCACAATTTACTTCTGCTTTTATGACTACACCTATTGCTGATTATATGAGTAATTTTTATCCAACCTATCCAAGTCCTTTGACTTTTGATGTGGAACAACATACATCTACAGGTCCTACTCAATTTACTATTGAAGATTTTGATAATACACCACAATTTGAAACTGCACACGGAGTAAACTTATTACCAACTCCTAACGGATTTGTATTTGGAGCATCAGCATTTAGAGCTAGAAATAGACAAGCAGAGGTTGCACCATTTCATTCTTCTGTAAGTGCTCCTTTTACGAATGAACCATTACCATCTCCATTTATGACTAACAATTATACAGTTATTTTTGGACAGAACGCAGAGGGTTTAAATTTAAGAGACAGATATAAAGATGGTTCTATACATATTTTGAGTGGTGATACAAAATCACCATTAGGTGGAAATGTAACAGAGTTTGCCAGTCTAATTGGTTTAACAGATAGAACTTCACAATTTTCTACACCTGAAACAATTGGTGGCGATAACGTATACACAGTTCCAACTGGATTTACTTCTGTTCAAAGAACATTAAATCTTGAGAGGGAGATTTTTAGAAAAACAGAAGATTTAACTACTGATACTTTTCAAAGTGCTTTCTCTCCTATCACAACTAAACAGAGATATGAAGATTCTGATTACATAGATGATTTGTTAGAGTTTAAGTCAGGTGACTATCAAAATGTTCCATCAGGTTTAGATGAAAATAATAATTTTGGAACTAAAAAATTTAAAGAAGTAGCAGACCCATTTAACTTTGATTTATTTAGACAACCTTTTATTTTGAGAGAGATGGGGAATCAATGGGGATTCGATAGTACACCAGCAGAAAATCCTCTTGGAGCATTTTTGGGTGGATTTGTAAGAGGAGCTCCAGGTATAACAGGTTTGGTAGATAGAAGTATAACCGATAAGTTTAGAATTGGTAAGTTCTTATTAACTTCACGAGGTATAGGATTCATTGGAAAACAATTCATACTTCAAGGTCTTAATCCTACATTAGAGAGTAAAATTTGGAATCCACTATCAACATTTTCGATAGTTGGTGTTTCTGACCAATATGAAGCAATAACCGATGCTGCACAAGGATTAGCTCAAGGCCAAAACGCAGCACAATTAGCTAGTGGGTTAGCTCAATTAGCAGCTACAGTAGCTCTTCCGATTGGACATCCCGAAAGACATATTGGTGGTGGTAGATACGATACTTTAGTAGATCCTACTAGAACAAGACTGCCTGATTTTATCAAAGATTTTTTACCATCCGAAGTGGCATCACTTGCAGATACAATTCCTTTTGGTACAGCAAAGTTTGGCTACAATAGCAGACTTGCTATGCAAAGTAATCCTACAATAATACCAGAAACAACAGTTGGTGCTTTTGGATTTGAGGTAACAATTGGTGGTAAAGATTTAGAAACTGCACTACTATTTATGAATCCAAATAAATATCTATTTCCAATATCATCAGCACCAAAATCAGTTGGTACGTCTGGTGTATCATTTGTCGGTGGTTTAGATTTAGTTCAACAAGATGCTTTTAGAGCCACTGGTTACAACAAAATAGGTTCTCATTATGGTGGAACTTTTAACGATGATAGGTCTGTAAATAATGACGACAACGGAATAAAAAGACACGGTTCACTAACATATAGCCAACTTTTATCAGAAAATGAGTATGAGAGAAGTTTACTGAATCCATCAGATTTAAATCTAAATCTAACGAGAGGAGACCAATATAATACTGGGGCAGCAGTAGATAGAGATAAATTAGACAGAGTAAAAGTTGATAATATAGGAAAGCAAGGCAGAGTTGCTAATTATGCTAAATACAGCACATTACTTAGTTCAGATATAAAAGGTAACGCCCAAAGTGATAATGTAGATAAAGTAAATATGTTACCATATGGAACTAAAGATGAAAAAATTGGTGGTGAAAAAATAGATGATTTTATAAAGTTCAAATTTCACGATATGATAAATGATAAGTTTATCATATTCAGAGCTATATTAAGTGGAATATCAGATGCCATCTCAACAGATTATGGTGAAGAAAAGTACATCGGAAGACCTGACAAAGTTTATGTGTATCAAGGTGCTGATAGAAATGTAAGTTTCAATTTTAATGTTTATCCAAAAACAGCTTTAGAATTACCTGTATTGATGGATAAGTTAAATTATTTAGTTGGAATGTGTTACCCATCATTTACAGCTGATGAAAGAATGATTACACCTCTTATGTCTTTGACATTAGGTGATATGTTTGTTGGTGCTACTGGACTTCTTCGTTCATTGACAGTAACTGTCGAAGATGCATCTACTTGGGAGATAACAGATGGATTACAATTTCCACATTTTATTTCTTGTGCTTGTGAGTTTACTTACATAGGTAATAATGTTCTAACAGCGAAAGGAAAACATTATGGATTAAGTTGGACACCAGATGGTAGTACAGCGCCACAAGCTGCAGCTGATGGTGCACCAGCAGTTAATAGATTCACAAACACATCAGATTTAGGATTTAATGACTTTCCAAATAGAAAACCAAAGACAGATGGTGCTAGAGATTATACACCAATATTCAATCAATTAGGACAAACTCAAGAGACAACAAATGAGATATAAAAACGCACAGATAAGAAAAGACAAAAATGGTGTTAGGTTTTTTAGACCAACAGTAGTTCCAAATATACCAATAAAAGACTCTGATATATTTGTTTATCCCGTATTTGGTGATAGGTTTGATACTTTGGCTCAAAGATATTATGAAGATTCTAACCTTTGGTGGATTATAGCTAAAGCTAATGAATTGAGTAGAGGTAATATAGCACCAGACCCAACAAAGAAAATTAGAATACCAACAGTAATAGATGATATATTAGAAGCAGTTCAGCAAAGTAATTCATAAAATGTTTACAAAGTTTATAAGTACAAATATTCAAGAAAAGATGAAAGCCAAAGAGAGGGCTTTAGGTTGGAAAACAGCTAATGTATCTGAACCATCTACTCCAACAAATTCTACTATAGAGACAATTAGACCAAAAGACATTATGAGTAGAACTACATTTGTAAGAATGTGTTCTAACAAAATTGATGGAGTTCCAAATGTTTTAATAGCTGGTGGAGAAATAGGTGAAGATGGACAAATGAAATTTGGTACAGATTTATATTCAACAAGACATTTTGGATTGGGAAGTCAATTCAAACCTATAGCTGGCATAAAGGATGTTACCTTAGAATACAAAGGTGGATTTAAAGCTATAAGAACTTGTACTGTAAATTGGGTTGTTAACTCTTTAGGAGATTTAGATTTTTTAACTCCATACTTTCTCACTGTTGGTAAGACAGTGGTTCTTGATATGGGTTGGATTTATCCAAATAAGAAAACATTTCCTGTTACACCTTTTATAACTAAAGATGTTGAAACAGGTAACTTTATTGTAGACCAATCTATATTCACTAACCCACAAGAAAAAATAATTCAGATGGATGGTGATTATGAGGCTGTTGGTGGTGCTGTAAGTAATTTTACATATAATTTAAGAGCTGATGGTGGTTTTGATTGTTCAACAACAATAGTTGCTATGGGTGTTAGTCTACTGAAACTACCATTGGATAAAGGACATAATCAAGCGCAGTCAATTGTTATAGATAATGAACCTGATAATGAAACTGAGAAAAAAAGTATAGTATTTGTTCCACCTGATAATTTAGTAAATGCTATGATTAATCTTAGAAATATAATATACCATAATATTTTTATGCCTGGTTTAAGTTATATAAGTGAATATAGGTGGAAACAAATGGACATTTACAAAGACAAAAATACTTTTAAACCAGGCGGAGATGCTATAGATACTTTGACTGAAGAAAGTTGGTTTAAAGGAAGACCATTTATAGAATATTTAGCTATGTTTGGTAAAGATGGTGCTAATCTACTGAGGTCTAAGATAGGTCAAGGTAATTCAAGTAGAGCTCAAAATATAAATAATGTATTTCCAAACTTAGGAAAGGGTTTAGAAAACTATAAAGACTACACTATCTATGACAGTGAAAAGTTTCCGTTAGGATTATTATCTAGGCACGCTGTTTTTGTAGATAATAAAGAGTATCCAAATGTAATGGTTGTAACAGGTCACGACACAAAAATGGATATGTTTGTTACTTGGGCTTGGTTTGAAGACCAACTTATAAATAGATACACTTCTTTTACTAGCAAAAACAAAGATGTAAAAATTACTTTTAGAAGTTTAGATACTGCTTTACACAATGTAACTACAGACCCATTAAAAATAGGAGAACCAATATCTTCAGAGTTTATCAAAAAACAATTAGAAGGTTTAAGTTCATTAGGTAATTTTGATGTCAAAAGAGAATCGATAAGAAAACAATTTGGAATACTTTTGGATGCAGATGTTTCAGCTGAAAACTTCAATGATATTGTAAAAGTTCCAACACTAATAAGAAACCCTCCTCTTTTGTACTCTACAGATCCTGATAAGTTTTGGATTAAAGAAACGTTACCAAAAGAAAGTGAGGTAGAAATACCCGAAGATATAAGAACTTTATCAGGCGCTGGTGGTGGTTATAATCAAGCTAAAGCAAAGATAGATGTTTGGGAGGCTATTAGAACTAACGAAAATATAAGAGATTTCAATTATGAGTTAGATGGTGACGCTGATAAAAAGCCAAAGGGCGTTTTGAGAAATATTTGGGTTAACATAAAAGAGATACAAGATGCTTTTGGTATTCAAGAGCCTGATGCTTTTCGTCAAGATGAGGGTAATGTTAGACCACCTGGTACTTTAGAAAATGGTGTGAAAAACTTACTAAATAAATTAAACTCAACTTTTAATAATGCTTGGAATTTCGACATAGTATCTGATCCTTACGATTCTACAAATATAAAAATTATCGATAAAAAAACATCGACAATAGAAAAACCAACATATTCAACATTTGAAGAAAATTCACATAAGATACAAGAGCAAGGTATTTACCAATTTCCAGCATTTAACATAGGCAGTATAGTAAAAAACCAACAATTAGATTTCAAACTTCCTGATTCTATGGCTGTTACTGTTTTATATGGTTCTAATAAAGAAAAAGGTAGGACAAATGAATCAGAACTAGCTGAAGACTACATTGGTAATTTATTTAGAAAAGATAGTGCTCCAGTATACAAAGATAAGTATTTAGAAAATTTAAGAAGAAGCAATCAGAGTGGTACGAGTGAAGGTGATTTAGAAAAACCAGATCCTTTTAAGGCTGTTAAAATAGGTAGTGAATGGTCTAGTTATAATTCTAAACTAATTAAGGATAACAATAAAGGTTCTTTCAATGTATTTTCAAAGGTTGATGATAGAAGCTGGTGGAAAAGATGGATATCAGGTACTAAATCACAAAATGAAACAGATACACCTCCTGAAACTAAAACGGAAAAACCACCAGCAGAAAAATTAGTTGTAAAGTATGATAAAGACTCTAAATCAGAAACAATGATTTGGGTGCAAGAAACTACAGCTGGTTCAGGTCAGTTTCAAGAAATAGAATATGAAGAAGGACAAACTCCTAAAAAGTATTATCTTTATGATGAGAAAAAGAAGGGAGCTAAATTAATTGATGATTCTAAATACGCTTTAAGAACATATCTAAATTCATCATCAGGACCAGGTAAGTTTTCAGCTGATGTTTTGATTCCAGCTGAACTTGGTTTAGATATTGATGGTATTGGTGGCATTGTACCAGGTGACATCGTTCATACAACATACATACAACCTAAGTATAATACTAATATAGTCAAAGATGATGCAAAGCTGGGTCCTTTGGTTTACTTTCAGGTGTTCAATGTGAGTCAAAAGTTCGATACTGCTGGTTGGACTACAACACTTAATACTAAAATGAGAATGAACAACATACCAAACGAAGAGGGTTTAGAGTTAGAGAAGATAAAAGCTAGTCCTGTTGAAAAAATAACTAAGACTGATATTCCACCCGCAGCTCCTCCTGAAGAGCCAGGTGTATTAGGACCAGATTCGGCTTTTAGTGGATTTGGATTGAATAACACATTTACATTACCACCATTGGAAACATTTAAACCTAAAGCTAATCCTGAAGATTACATAGAACCTAAACCAGAGCCCGAAAAACTTCCAACGGCTGAGAATACAACTCCTGAACCTTTTATAGAACCACAAGTAATTAATAATGGTATACCACCTGAAGAGGAGACAACTAAAAAAGATGAAAGTATTAAGAAAGCAGATGCTCTGCCCGAAACTCCACCAACGCCACCAGCACCTGAACAAGAAGTTTCTGAGCCAGAAGAACAAATGGAAATAATAAGAGTTGTCAAATCTCCTGGTCAACCAAGAATAGTATTACCAGCAACAATTGGAACAGTTAAGAAACCTCAAGTTGCTGTAGAAGAAGTAACGACAAAAGAAATAGAGAATCCAGAAGTAGCTTATGTTGAAGTTCCACCACCACCGCCGCCACCTAAAAAGATTGTACCACCAAAACCAAAACCAAAGATTGTCGAAACACCTGTACAAAAGGTTAAGAGAGAACAAAAACAAAAAGCTCCAAAGAAAAAAGCCAATCCAACACCGAGATATACTACTTACAGACCAGGTGGTACTGAAAATGGTTTGATTTATCAGGTTATACCTAATTGGAGAACTAAATTGGCTAGTACTTCTGCACAACAAACTGCCGGTGATTACAAACAAGAATTCATATATGGAGCTTCAAAGGGTGAGTATAGTAAAGAAGCTCCTGTTCCGAAGTATATAAGACAGAATTTTTGGGATGATAATATAGAACCACCAAATTCAACAGGAGTTCAGAATCAAGCTATAATTGATGCTAATGTAAGTTCTCTACTTAATAGTGGTAAATGGTTTAGTTCTAAATTTTTAGCTCAGTATGATTTCACACCTAAATATAAAAGGAGAAAGTAGAGATGGGATTAGCACCAGAACAATCAGTACAATCAGACCCAGCTGAAAATCTATTGAGCACAGATAGTATTGAATATAAAATGAGACTAATAAACGAAGCTCGTAGAAGTGGTATTGATTTAGAAAATCCATTAATTATTGATATAAACAATAGAACTGAGAGAGTAGTAAAAGGACAATTATTTACTAAGAAAAATGAGTTCAAAGATAAAAAAGGTTTGTACATTAGAAAAAATACTGCGTATCATATACACTATACAAAAGATTTAAGTGTCTACTATATGACATCTCATTTTGGAGGACATAGTGCATTTAGTCAACTAATCTATCCAGTAGACAAAACTAAAAATGTTGTAGAATATTACAATACATTGAATCAACAAGAACCAATTTACTTAACATCAGGTAAAAATACTCCTACTGAAGAAGATTATAATGCAGGATTTTACATAAGAAGTTTTGCTAAACAAGCAAATGATGAAAAGGCTATACCCTTTGAGATACTAAATGAAAATTTGAATACATCTCCTTACTATATTTACTTATCAACTACTTGGTATTTAACTGGTACGATTGAATCTGTTCAGGCCGCTAATAATAGAAGAGTAGAATTGTTAGCTGAAGAATGGCCTAATATGAAAAAATATTTATCTAATCCACTTCAATTTTTTAGAAAGGTTTTGAATCTTTCACCAAAAGAGGATGCAGAAAGAAGATTGAGTGGAATGATTGTTGAAGAAGGATCGTCTCAAACAGAGAATCAAACACAAACACAAACTCAAACACAGACAACATCAAATCAGTCTCAAGGAGCTGGTGCTATGACAGGTCCTCCACCAGGGGTAACGACAGGTGGAGCTGGTGGTTACGGCGGATATTAATTTGTATTTGAGATTTTTGTGTTATACTTATAAATAAATTAAGGTTTTAAATATGAAAAGTCAAGTCTTAGACAAAGGCTTTATTGAGGTTGTCGATTCGTTGGGAAACGATTTGACTGTTGTCAATTCAGCTAGAGTATCATTCGGAAAAAGAAAAACAAAGTTCGATAAGTCAGATGAAAGATTAGTTCGTTATCTGGCAAAGTATAAACACTATTCACCATTCAGACATTTACAGGTTCAGTTTCATATCAAAGCACCTGAGTTTGTAATGAGACAATGGTACAAACACGTAGTTGGTATTGAAACTTCATCAAGTAGTTCTACAAAAGATCACGCTTGGAACGAGATTAGCGGTAGGTATGTAGAGTATAATGAGTTCTATGAACCAACAGAGTTTCGTAGACAATCAGAAGACAATAAACAAGCAAGTGAGGGATTGATTGAGTTACAAAGTAGTACGAAATCATTATGGAAAAATACTCACGATATTATTGTTACCACTTACAATGAGATGTTAGAGAGAGGTATGGCTAAAGAACAGGCACGTTGTATATTACCGCTCACATTATACACAGAGGTGTATTGGACAGCATCATTTCAGGCAATAATGAACTTCATTGAGTTAAGAAACGAAAAAACTGCACAAATAGAGATACAAGATTATGCTAAAGTGTTACTAAATCAAATGAAAGAAGTTTTTCCAAAAACAACAGAGTTGTGGATTGAGGCACACGGTTGGTAGATGGACTTTATATAATAGAGGACTTTTACAACGATCCTTATGAAGTTAGAAGTTTAGCATTAGCATCTGAGTTCAAAGTTCGTGGAAACTATCCTGGACTTAGAACAGATGCCAGAGATAAAGAACACAGAGAATACCTAAAGGGTTTTTTTGAGAAAATATTAAATACAAATATAACTTTTTTTGAGGGTGGATATAATACAGCTTTTCAATACACTACTGAAAAAGATGATACTTGGATACATCACGATGATACAGATTGGGCTGGTGTTATATATTTAACACCTGATGCTCCAATAGAATCAGGAACATCAATATATAGACACAAAGAAACAAAGACATTAATGTGGGATGGAGTAAACAACTCACCAACAGATTTTAATCAAACTAATTTTTTAAAAGACTTGACAAAGTGGGAAAAAGTTGTTAATATCGGTAACGTATTTAATAGGTTAATTTTATATAAGGGAGCTTATTATCATAGAAGTGAATTGCCTGGTTTTGGAAAAAACCAATATGATGGTAGATTATTTCAAACATTTTTCTTTAGTTAATTATGAATATAGTTGAGTCAAAAAAAGAATTTAAAAAGTTCTTAAAGGACTTTGAGCAATATGATTCCGTTGTGATACCAATACAATGTGACCCAAAAGTACATCCTATAGCAACAGAACTATGTCTACTATATTTCAAACTATTAGATGGTGATTTAAATGAGTATGTATTACCATTTCGACATTGTGATGCTATAAATTTAGATACTGAATACTTAGACAAAATTAAGACATCTAAAGATGTATTCACTCACGACAAAAAGAAACTTTTACACTTTGTTGAATGGAGTAATATTTCTGATGTTAGTATGCAGTTTTATTTATCCAAAAATAAACCTTTGACAATCGAAGATGTGACTACTACTGCTCACGAATATTTCTATCGTACTCATTATAAAACACCTAATATAAATTGTGCTATACCTATTATGAAGCACATTGAATTTTGTAGAGAGTTAGTGGATAAGAAAGTTAAACTAGCTGCTTTGTCTGGCACCAAACCAATGGAAGGTGTCTATAAAATATATAACGAAGTATTACATAACTTACAAAGAATAGAAAGTAATGGTTTACAAACTACAGATGGGATGGTTTACTCAGAATACAATCCTTATACTGCTACAGGTCGCCCATCAAATAGATTTGGTGGTTTGAACTTTGCTGCTCTTAACAAAAAAGATGGTAGTAGAGAAAAGTTTGTAAGTAGATATGGTAAAGATGGCGTTCTAATAGAGATGGATTATGATGCTTATCATCTTCGTCTTATTGGAGATGTGGTAGATTATAGGTTTCCTAAAGGTTCGGTACACAAACATATGGCTAAATTGTATGGAGTTGATTACAATGAAGCTAAAGGACTATCTTTTCAGTATTTATATGGACACATACCAGATGAAGTTATAAAAACCAATCCATTCTTTGCTAAAGTACAAATATATATAGATAACGTTTGGAAACAGTATAAATCCAATAATTTCATAGAATCTGATATTTATAGTAAGAGAATATATAGGGAAAATCTGTCCGATATGAATAAAAATAAGGTATTTAACTATCTTATTCAGTTAATGGAAACAGAGAATAATATGAGGATGCTTACAGAACTCTTACCTAAAATAGATGGTTATAAAACTAAATTAGTTCTGTACAGTTATGACTCTTTTCTTTTTGACTTTCATATTAGTGATGGGCTGAAATTTATAAAGATGGTAAAAAGAACCATAGAGCAAAAAGGTAAATATCCTGTTAGAGTTGCTAGAGGTTCTAATTACCATCAAATGAAAGATATTACGGAGAAGTTTGAATGATTACAGACTTAGATAAAATATTAGTAGAGTGGGCTTATAGAACATCAGATGGTAAGCCTGATGTAAAGAGTAATGCTAAGTTATTGACATTAGAGGGAGTATTAAAAGACTTTGGTTGGAGTAGAGAAGCTAGAGCTGAGTTGTTAAGTACGTTGATGGAAGCTGATAAAGTTTACCAATCAAATTGGCCTGGTGGAAAAGCTCCCGATGGTGCTAAAGTTATGACAGGTCCTAAAGGTGGTAAATATTATATGGGTAATCCTGAAACTGGTGAACCG
>Ga0208767_1000559_pt1 | contig 30890 bp, 47 predicted proteins | sample VirMetDEL_Mar_21_FD_184514 | JGI IMG/M metagenome (GOLD analysis project Ga0208767, IMG submission 184514) | Aqueous microbial communities from the Delaware River and Bay under freshwater to marine salinity gradient to study organic matter... | ecosystem: Environmental > Aquatic > Marine >... | reverse complement strand
CAGGGTATATGTTCAAGGATCAGCCTGTAGGCGCAACACCGGAGCTAATAGAATTAGTAGATGGAGGGGGCACGGATTGGAACAATACGCTGCACAGGTTCGATGTAACAGCTTCGTCAAACCCTGCGTTAATATCTTACAGTTGTACGGCTACTGCCGCTACCAATTATAGAGTAGACGTTTACATAAACGGCACACGGTTTTCTTTTAAAGAGCATACAGGCAATGTTTCTAATGAGTTTGTTTTCTTACCGACTCTTGCCGTAGGTGATTATGTTGATATGCGGTTAGCCCCATCGGGAGATGGTGGGCAAGTTACCGTTGGGGTAATAGCTAATTGGTATGCCGATGCAGCCGGAACAACTTTGTTGGCTGCTACTGCTATTCCGTTGGCGATGACCACTGCCGGTATAGTAACAATAGCTGATCAGATGCCGGAGCAGAAAGTCACGGACTTCCTAGCGAGCCTAATTAAGATGTGGAACCTGGTAGTGGTGCCCACATCACCAACTGAATACGACGTCGAGCCATTGGACACCTGGTACAGCGAAGGAACAACACACGAGATCTCGCAATACGTAGATACCGAAGAATCGACAATAAAGAAACCAGAGCTCTATCGAAGAATATCCTTCAGCTACAATGAGACAGAGGCTATCCTCGGCGAAACATACCGACTGCAGAACGACATTGGCTATGGCGACCTACGGGCCGACTTCACATTCGATGCAGACGAATTTGATATTGAGGTGGGCTTCGACAATATGCTCTTCGAGCGCCTCACAGATATATACACAAGCGGCGTTGGCCTTACGCAAATCAACGTCGGACAATGCGTCACAAGAGAAGAAGAACCCTACATAGGCAAGCCAATAATCTTCTACGCAGCAGGGAACCTACGCATACCAATAAGCAATCACTGGAGCTACACCAATATGAGCGGCAACGCTATTGAAAAGCAGGATATGTGGCTCATAGGCAACGTCAACAGCGACACGGCAGCAACCGTGACGCAAACGATAAACTTCGGAACAGAGATAGATCCATACCTACTCCAGGGCTTTACACAGAGCCTGTACCAAAACTATTGGAAGGACTACATCACGGACCTATACGATGCAACTCGCAGGTTGTTCATCTACAAGGCCCAGCTTCCCCTGGGCCTGATGCTAAAGCTAAAGAACAATGACAAGCTGACGATCCTCGAGCGCAACTACATCATCAACAATGTGAAGCTGAACCTGACCACAGGAGAAGCATCACTCGAACTACTAAACGACGTGTAATGGGATACCTGAAATACATCATCGATACGCTACCGGAGGTAGAAGCAAAGACAGAAACCATAGCGATAGCCAAAGGCAAATACGAAGAGCCAAAGAACTGGAAACAATACTTTAAAAGACTGAAGAATGGCCATTAAGGAAACGGTACAGATAGACGTAGAATCTAACGCAACGGACCAAACCAATGAACTTGTTGGTGCGATCAATGAGCTGAAGGATGCTATCAAGGAGATGTCCTCCGGCCTTGAGAAAGGCCTAGGAGACGTCGACAAGGGCCTCAAAGACACAAAGGATAGTGTAGAGGCCGTCGGCGATACAGCAGGCAAGAGCGAGAAAGGAGTAAGCAAGCTATCCAAAGCATTTGGAAACATTGGAAAGGCCTCCGGAATCATCTTCCTTGTGCAGAAGGCAATGGATATTCTCTTCGACCTATTCAACAACAACCAAAAGGTGGTGGACGCCTTCAACACGGCGTTCAACTTCCTACAGATAGCCTTCAGCGACTTCGTAAAGTTTATAGAAGCAAACATCGGAGGCATCACCGGGTTCTTTACGGATATCTTCAGCAACCCGATGGAGAGCATCAAGGGACTAGGCGAAGCGATCAAGAACAACATCGTCGAACGCTTCGAGTCAATGCTCGAGGTCCTAGGCTTCGTAGGACAGGCAATGGCTAAATTTCTCAAAGGCGACTTCAGTGGAGCATTGGATAGCGTCAAGGAAGCAGGATCAGAGATGGTCGACGTCTTCACCGGCGTCGACGGCACCGTTAAGAAGGTCGTAGAAGGAACAAAGAAGATAGCAACAGCAACAGCCGACTACACCAAGAAAACATTCCAGGCAGCTTCAGCAATGACGGAGCTCAACAAACAAGCCGAGCTCTCCGATGTCATCAACCAGGGATTGATTGAGAAGTACGACTTGCAAGCCGAGCAGCAAAGACAGATCCGAGACGATGAACGAAACACGATAGCGGACCGTATCGCAGCAAACCAGCGTCTAGGTGAGATCCTAGACGAGCAGGAGAAAGCTATGATGGACCAGGCGAACATACGCCTAGCTCAAGCACAGATGAATGCGAACCTGGACCAGAACAACATCGAGTTCCAAAAGGAACTGATAGACGCCAAGAACGAGGTAGCAGCTGTCGAAGCACAAATCGCAGGCTTCAGATCAGAGCAACTATCTAACGAGGAAGCTCTCGAACGTGAGCTCCTAGAGATCGCAAGAGGAAAGAAAGAAGCACAGATCGAAGCCAATGAGATCGAAAAGCAGGCAGCAATCGATGCCGAGGAAAACGTCATCAGAAGGCTAGAGCTTGAAAAGGAACTAGCGGAGGCAACAAAGAACTCACGAGTAAGCATCATCGAGGATGAGCTGGCCCTCACAAAAGAGGGCACAGCACGATACCAGGAGCTGCTAGACGAGAAACTACTCCTAGAGACGGAATACGCAGCGGAAAGCAAGCGCATCGACACGGAGACGGAGATGACCAAGCGTGAGCAGCGTGCAGAAACAATCCAAGCGGCATACGACCTAACCAAGCAAGGCCTAGAAGCAGTATCGGCACTAACGGAAGCCTTCGCTGGCCAAAGCGAGGAGCAGCAGCGTAGAGCCTTTAATGTACAGAAGGCGCTATCAGCAGCAAGCACAGTGATCAGCACAATTGAAGGTGCTCAAGCAGCATACACTACAGCACAGAAGAGTCCGATCACAGCGGTAGTCCCTGCATACCCGGCTATCCAGGCCGGGCTTGCAACGGCATTTGGTATCGCCAAGCTCAAGCAAATACAGTCCCAGCAGTTCAATGCAAGCAGTGTGCCGTCAACAACGTCGGCACCTGCAACAGGAGCACCACGAACTCCACAATTTAATGTTGTAGGAACGAGCGGAATTAACCAAATTGCAGAGAGCTTACAACAGCAAGGACCACTGAAGGCCTACGTCGTAGGAAGCGAAGTATCAACACAACAGCAACTAGATAGAAACAGAGTAAAAACAGCAACCCTATGAAAATAGTAGAACTCATACTAGACGAGGCAGAAATGATGGCCGGAGTGCAGGCCATCTCTATTGTGGAATACCCTGCAATAGAAGAGAACTTCGTAAAATTAAGCAAGGACCACGAAATCAAACTTGCAGAGGTAGACAGTGAGCGCCGCATCCTGATGGGACCGGCACTCATTCCAAACAAGACGATCTACCGTAAGAACGGTGAAGACGAATACTACATCTACTTCAGCAAGGACACGATCCGTAAAGTAAGCGAGATGTTCCTCACCAAAGGAAACCAAAACAAGAGCACACTAGAACACCAAATTGACCTGCAAGGATTAAGTGTAGTGGAAAGCTGGATCGTCGAAGGAGACCAGGACAAAAGCCGCGCATTCGGAATGGACGTTCCGGAAGGCACCTGGATGGTATCGATGAAGGTCTACAATGACGACGTATGGGAAAAATACGTGAAGACCGGAAGAGTGAAAGGCTTCTCCATCGAAGGATACTTTGCCGATAAGGTGAATATGGGCGCCCAGGTAGAAGAGGAAGAAGCCAAAGCAGAAATGCTGCTAGGAGAGATCCGCAAGGAGCTTGAAAATCTAAAAAGTGTTTCGAAAAATGCAACAAACGAAAAATAATTAGTTATTTATATATGAAAGCGACAGAGACTCTAAACAAAATCGCAAATCTGCTTAACGTAGATTTGTCTGCACAGGAAGAAGTAAAGCTCGAGCAAATGAAGCTCGAGAACGGAACAGTAATCGAAGCAGAAGCCTTTGAAGCAGGCGAAACTGTATTCATCGTAACGGAAGACGAGCGAGTGGCTCTACCGATTGGTGACTACGAGCTTGAAAACGGTATGACATTGATCGTAGCGGAGGAAGGCATCATTGCCGAGATCCGTGAAGGTGGTGAAGAAGAGCCGGTTGCAGAAGAAGAAGTAGAAGCAGCAGAAGAAGAAGTAAAAGAAGAAGAGATGGCATACGCTACAAAAGAAGAGCTAGGAGCAGCAATCGACGAGCTCAAAGGAATGATCGAAGAGATCAAAGGTATGATGGCTCCAAAAGAAGAGGAGATGGCTAAAGAAGAGCCAAAGCAAGAGCTATCAGCACAGCCAGCAGCGAAGCCAATCAAAGCTAACCCGGAAGCGAAGCAACCAGCAAGTATGAAATCATTTGCTCACCAAGCGAAAGCAACTACCTTGGACCGAGTGCTCGCTAAAATCTCACAGCGTTAATGAAGCAAGTAGAGAAAGTATGGACTGAACTCTCGACCTTGAAGCAGGTCGAGTTAAGTGTTGCTGATGACGCAAACGACTTCTTCAAGTCTATTAGTTTTGATACAGGCTACATCAACCAGGCACTAAAGATCGTTCAAGCAGGTACATCTGAAGCAGAAAATACGTTAAAGAGCATCACGGAAATGGAAGGTAAGCTAAAAGACTTTCAAGCTCAAGTGAAGCAATTAGGTATTGATGAAGAGGCAAAGAAAGCAGCAAACGCAATGCGTAATCTTAAACAGATGAAGACTGCCTTCCGTGATATGAGTAAGAACGGCAAAACAGCAATCGCTGCACTAAAATCAATCTAGGATGAAACAGGTAGAAAAGATCTGGTCAGAGATGGCCGCAAAGAAAGCAGAGCTTGCAACACATAAAGTAGAACTATCGATCCTTAAAGAACTTGAAAAGCTAACCCAGGCTGCTAAAGATATTCAAATGGATCTACGAGATTCACAAGGTGAAATTGAAAATGCAATGCAAGCATTGAATAGAGCAGCTGAAAATGTTGGTAACGAGCTACAATATGCTGAAGCGATAGACAGTGATATAGAAACAGTAATCAGAGAAGCAATGAAAGCTGCTGAAGCACTTGGATACGACGGCCCGATTCCGGAAGTAGACGATGCATATGAAAGACGTGATAGTCTTCGAAAAGTGTTTAATGAAGTATACGAATTGTATAAAAAGATTTAAGAATGAAAGCACTAACAAGACTTTGGTCAGAGATGACCAAACCACAAGAAGAGCTAGCGTCACAGGAAGTAAAGCTATCTGCGGTAGACGAGCTTGAAAAAAACACAGATATCCTAATTAATGACGCAGGAGAATTAGAAGATCTGATTTTAGACTTTGAACAACATATGGACCGTGCGTATGGAGTATATGTAGATCTAAAGCAATTAGCAGAAGCCCTTGATCGTGATCAAAACGATCTTGAGTCGGACATCGATAAACTTCAAGCAGCGGCAAAAGAACTAGGTGTTGATGTTCCAGCTGTAGATCAAGCGTCACGTGCAATGATGATTGCTGATGAAGCAAGAGGAAAGGCAGAAGACATAATCAACAAATACAACTTATAATTTAATCAAAAACGAATAGAAATGGCAACATCTATTACTACAACTTACGCTGGCGAATTTGCAGGTAAGTACGTATCGGCCGCTCTTTTAAGTGCGGACACAATCGAAGGCGGTGGTATCACCGTTAAGCCAAACGTGAAGTACAAAGAAGTAATGAAAACTCTTTCTACTAACGCATTGGTAAAAGACGCAGCTTGTGACTTTGCAGATCAGTCAACAGTGACTTTAGCAGAGCGCATCTTGCAACCAGAAGAGTTCCAGGTAAACTTGGAATTATGTAAGAAAGACTTCCGTAATGACTGGGAAGCAGTACAAATGGGCTACAGCGCATTTGATAGCTTGCCTCCTAGCTTCGCTGACTTCTTATTGGGTCACGTAATTGCAAAGGTAGCACAGAAGACAGAAGAGAACATCTGGACCGGTGTAACTGCTAACGCAGGTGAGTTCGACGGCTTCACTACATTGCTAGCAGCAGACGCTGACGTAATCGACGTAACAGGTACTTCAGTAACTGCAGCAAACGTAATCACTGAATTGGGTAAAGTAGTAGATGCTATCCCGACAGCAGTATACGGCAAAGAAGACTTGTACTTGTACGTATCAAGCAACGTAGCACGTGCATACGTTCGTGCGTTAGGTGGCTTCGGTGCTTCAGGTTTAGGCAGCAATGGTGTGCGTAACGAAGGAACAACTTGGTTCAACGGTCAAGACTTGGCTTTTGACGGCGTTAAATTGTTCGTAGCTCCAGGTATGGCTGATAACGAAGTCGTAGCTGCACAGAAGAGCAACTTGTTCTTCGGTACAGGATTGTTGGCTGATCATAACGAAGTTAAGCTCATCGATATGGCTGACTTGGACGGATCACAAAACGTTCGTGTGGTAATGCGTTTCACTGCAGGTGTTCAGTACGGCATCGGTGCAGACATCGTATACTACACCTAATCAATAGGACATAGATAGATAGAAGGGCAGGTGGGCAAAAGCCTGTCTGCCCTTTTTTATTAAACGAAAAAAAAGAAAGAAACAATGGCGTGCGATTTAACACAAGGCCGTAAGGCACCCTGTAAGGACGTAGTAGGTGGAATCACGGCTGTCTACTTTGCTGACTATGGAGATCCTGGTACAGCAACCCTAGGAACAGACGGTGAGATCACAGACTTCTCTGCGAGCTTCACGGTATACAAGTATGAGCTTAAAGGAAACAGCTCATTCGAACAATCAATCAACTCAAGCAGAGAGAACGGAACAACGTTCTTCGAGCAGACGTTGAACATCACCTTGCCGAAATTAAGCAAGGAGGACCACAATGAGATCAAGCTACTTGCTTACGGTCGTCCACAGATCTTCGTACAAGACTACAATGACAACTTGTTCTCTGTAGGTCTAGAGCACGGAGCAGAGGTAACCGGCGGAACGATTGTTACAGGAGCGGCAATGGGTGACCTATCAGGTTACACTTTGACATTCAGTGCCCAGGAGGTGCTTCCTGCTAACTTCGTAAACGGAGCAACAGCAGCAGATCCATTCGGTGGATTGAGTACATCTACAGTTACAGTAACTGAAGGAACGAACTCTTAATCAGCTTAAGAGTTAGTAAACACAGGGGACGGCTATAACGGCCGTCCCTTTTTTTTGCACAAAACCGAAATTTTCAGTTATTTATATATGCACATAGTAAAGACTGACAATCAACTCCTGAAGATCACACCAAGATCCTACACCACGGATCAGGTGACGGTGACCGTGACAAACGAATCAACAAACACGTCACAAGAGCAAACGCTCACACCGGTAGTATCAGGAAACCATATAAACCTGACCGGAACTTTTACTTTTGCCGAAGGAATTTTTTACTATTTTGTTGTGTCTCAAGGAGGAAGTGAAATCTACCGAGGAAACATCTTCTGTACGGACCAAACGGACCTGGAAGAATACACGGTAAACCAGGGACAATACGAAAGCTACGAAAAGGCTAACGCCAATGAATACATAACCATATGATGAAGGTACACAGCATCAACCTATCTAGCTATACTAGACCTGCTGTCATTGAGCAACGCAACAAAGAGTACGTTGAATACGGTGAAGATAACAACTACTATCAATACCTGATAGACAGATACAACGGCAGCCCTACGAACAACGCTATTATAAACGCTGTAAGCGACTTAATATACGGTAAAGGCCTGGACGCTACAGACAGCTCCAAAAAGCCGTCAGAATACGCCCAAATGCGTTCGCTGATTCACCCAAGCTGCCTGAAGAAGGTAACAGCCGATCTAAAAATGATGGGACAATGTGCTTTCCAAGTGATCTACAGTGCGGACCGAAGAGTCGCACAAGTAGAGCATATGCCTATCCAAACCCTGCGTGCAGAGAAGATGGATGACGACGGAGAGATCAAAGCCTACTACCACGCAGCAGATTGGACCAAGGTCGGACCACAACACAAGCCGGAACGCATCCCAGCGTTCGGTTGCAGCTCCGAGAACCTAGAGATCCTGGTAGTACGTCCGTACAAAGCAGGATACTACTACTACAGCCCGGTAGACTACCAAGGAGGACTACCTTACGCCGAGCTAGAGGAAGAGGTAGCCAACTACCACCTGAACAACATCAAAAACGGTATGGCACCATCGATGTTGATCAACTTTAACAACGGAGTACCTGACGAGGAAGAGCGTCTCCTGATAGAGAGACGCATCCTAGACAAGTGGTCAGGATCAAGCAATGCCGGTAGAGCGATCATTGCCTTTAACGAGAGCAAGGAACTTGCAGCGACAATCGATCCGGTACAACTATCGGACGCAGCACAACAATACGAGTTCCTCTCCGGAGAAGCAATGCAGAAGCTGATGGTATCACACCGGGTGACATCGCCAATGCTCCTAGGGATCAAAGACAACAGCGGACTAGGAAACAACGCCGAGGAGATTGAAACAGCAACACTGCTATTCGACAACACGGTTATCCGTCCGTTCCAGGAGCAGATCCTCGATGCAATCGATAAGATCCTAGCAATAAACGACATCAACCTGGACCTATACTTCAAAACGCTCCAGCCTCTAGAGTTTACAGATAGAAGCGCAGCAGCAACAAAAGAAGAAACAGAGAAGGAAACAGGAGAGAAGCTCTCCACTTGCCTATCGGAGATGCCGAAAGGCTACGACAACTTCGTAGATGAGCTCATCGACCTAGGCGAGGAGATCAATGAAGAGGAGTGGGAGTTAGTAGACGAGAGAGAGGTCGACTACGATCAGGAAGAGGCCCTGGACAAGATGATCGGCCTAGCGAGCACAGGGACAGCACGTCCACGTGCGAAGAGCGAGCAAGACGACGAGAAAAACGGCGTCCAATTCCTAGTGAGATACCAATACGCACCAAATAAAGCAGGAGCTGACAGCAGAGAGTTCTGCAAGAAGATGGTATCAGCAAACAAGGTATACCGTAAGGAGGATATCGTATCTCTAGACAACAAGGTGGTCAATGCCGGGTTCGGCCCTTACGGAGCCGACACCTACAGCATATGGCTATACAAAGGCGGACCAAGATGCCACCACAAATGGTTTAGAAAGACCTATATGAGCCGCAATGGTGTCAAACCGGATCCAAGCTCACCTAATGCAAAAACGGTCAGCAGAAGCGAAGCTAGACGTGCAGGATTCAATCCACCGTCAAACCCGAACAAGGTAAGTGTCGCTCCAAACAAAATGAAGAACAAAGGATTCATCAATCCGAAGAGTCCTAAAGACATTCAACCAGGTATCTAATGGCTACAGCACTATTCATAAGAAGAGACGACCTGGTCCGAAACACGTTCCTCTCGGGGAACGTCGACACGGACAAGTTCATCCAATTCATAAAGATCGCCCAGGAAGTACACATACAGCAGTACCTTGGGACCAAGTTATACGAGAAGATCTCGAACGATATTATCGCCGGGACCTTAACCGGAGACTACCAAACGCTAGTGGACACCTACGTCCAACCAATGCTGATCCATTGGGCAATGACAGAGTACCTACCGTTTGCCGCCTTCACGGCGAGCAACGGAGGTATCTACAAGCGCCAGGTAGAGAACGGAGAGACAGCATCACGTGAGGATCTATCCTTCCTGATCGAGAAGGAGAGAAACCTAGCCGAATACTACACCAGACGCTTCATAGATCATATGAGCTTCAATCAAAGCACGTATCCGGAATACAACACGAACAACAATGAAGACATATACCCACTAAAGGATAGCACATTTAGCGGATGGATGCTGTAATGAAGAAATACAAGACTACACCAAAAGTTAAAAACATCAGGAAGCTCAAAGTGTACCTGAAAAAGATAGAGAATAAGAATGGCAACTGATGAAAAGGGCTACGGCTCAATCTACGGCTCTACCTGGTGGGGAAGTGGCGATGCCTTCACCAACCAAATAGGTTGGGGAAGTGCAATGTTTTATATCTTGGAACCGGCAGGTTTCCAAAACAGGGCTCTAGCAGACGGAGCAACAATGGAAGCATTCGAATGCGTCTCCAAGCAACTGCGTAGATATCCCCAGGCCGATCGAGGCCGTCAACTTTTTGATGCCTACGACTTGAGAGTCGAGACGGCATCAGGATCAACGGAAGCAAGAACCTGTACTATTAACGAATTGAACGAGATATTATGAGTTTATATAAGGATGCATCATTAGCAATGATACCCTCTGCTTACAAGGATGGTAAGTTGTATAGTATTAGACCTACTGATGGTAGTGGAGATTTTACTTTTAGTAGGGGTTCAAATCTTGCTGCTACGAGGGTAGATGTTAATGGGTTAATTGAGAAGGGTAGAGAGAATCTCTTGCTGTATTCTAATACATTTAGTTCTTGGACAAGTATTGGTTCAAGCCTCACATCTAACCAAGCAGGGTACGATGGAAGCAGCGATGCGTGGTTGATAGAAAAAACGGCAGATGCAGGTAGAGTACAAATCAATGTTGATGCAGGTCTTGCTACTTATAGTGTATATGCTAAAGCAGGTTCAGTATCGTGGATACGATTATTAAAGGGAGGTAATGCTTCTGCATACTTTGATTTGTCCAATGGTACTATTGGAGACCTTTTCTTAACTATTGATGCTACAATAACAAGTGTAGGTGGAGGTTGGTATCGTTGTACAATGACCTATCAAGATGCTTTTTCAGGAACAATTCGGATTTACCCTGCTATTGCGGATAGTGATACAAGCGGTACAAGTGGTAATATCTATATTCAAGATGCACAAGTAGAACGCTCAATGGCAGCAACTGACTACATTGAAACAGGAGCATCTACTGCACAAGCAGGTATCTTGGAGGATATGCCTCGCCTTGACTATTCGGGTGGTGCTTCGTGTCCTTCTCTTTTACTTGAGCCTCAACGGAGTAATTTATTTCCTAATAGCGAATACTTTGGAAGTTGGCAAGTGTTTAGGGGTTCTTTAACCGCTAATTCAATAACCTCTCCTGAAGGTGTTGTTAATGCTTATCGGTACGAGGAAAATGCAGATACAGGTCAACACTTTGTTAGATTTCAAAGCATTTCAATGACAAGCGGTACGGATTATACGGCAAGTGTATTCGTAAAAGCGGGAGAAAAAACATCTGTTATACTTGGAACAAATGCTCCCTCTATTTGGTCTGCCTCTGCAACCTTTAACCTTTCAACGGGTGAAGTAACAAGCGGAAGCGGAACGATTGAACCAATGGAAAATGATTGGTATAGATGTATTATAAGCGGTGAGTGTCTTACTACTTCATCAAGTGCGGGTCTTGAAATAACCACATCAAGTGGTGCTGGTTCTTCGGGAGATGGTTTATACATATACGGAGCACAAATGGAAGTCGGCTCTTACCCTACCTCATATATACCAACATATGGTTCAAGTGTAACGAGAAGTGGTGATGCGATGAATGAGCAGATATCGGGTCTTACGAGTCTTGAGCAAGGCACATTCTTCTTGGACTTTGATAGAGGATTAACTACTGCTACATCAAGAGATGCATCAAATGATGGTTTTCATTATTCAGCAACAAGTGGATTTCCAAGTTCAACTGCTATTGAGGTTGCTACTGAACCCGATGGAAGAGCAAGACTTGCTTTAAGATTGTCAAGTTTCACTTCAATTTATTTAGATAACACTTTAAGCAGATACAAGATGCTTGTAAAATGGGAAGGTACTTCAGTCAAGGCTTATGTTAATGGAGTGCTTAAGTATTCTTCTGCCGTAAAATGGGCAGATGCAACTGCGGCACTGGAATACATTGGATATAGAGGTGATTTTAGAAAAAGCGTGAACCAAGTTTTAACTTTCCCAACGGCATTAACTGATAGCGAATGTATCGCCTTAACAACTTTATAAGATGAGTATATACGACAAATCAAGTTTGGTACTTATACCAAGCGGAACTAAAACAGGAAAGGTCTACTCGCAGAAGCCTGTTAGTGGTGATGGTGATTTTACTTTCACGAGATCGTCTGCTGCTACGAGAGTTAATGCAGATGGGTTAGTAGAAAAGGAGACTCAAAACCTGTTAGAGTATTCTAATTCTTTTACAAGTGGAGATTGGGACGATACGGGAAGTTCTTTTTTTACAAGTGGTCAGTCGGGTTATGACGGAACGAATAATGCTTGGTTGTTTACCGCAACGAGTGCGGGAGAAAGAATACAGCTAAATATATCTAAAACAGGTGTTCATACTTTAAGCACTTACTTCAAAAAAGGAACTGCGGATGGTGTTAGAATGCGTGTGGATAGTTTGGGTACTGATGCCCATTTTTATGTAAACCTTATTGATGGGACTCAAATAAGTGCAAGTGGCGAAATTGCTACTGAAATAAACGATATAGGTAGCGGATGGTATAGAGTAGTCTTGACTTCCAATTGGATAAATGTTAGTAACATCAGAATATACCCTATTAATACAAGTGGTGTGGATGTTTCAGGAACTATCTACATACAAGATGCCCAACTTGAGCAGGGGCTTGTAGCAAGAGACTACATAGAAACGACTACTACTGCCGTAGAGGGAGGTATTACTGATAATGTACCAAGATTGGACTATACGGATAGTTCGTGTCCTGCACTCTTGTTAGAGCCACAAAGGACTAATAACTTATCTCACTCGGAATATCATCAAGGTTTTCTTAATGCAGTTACGAGAACATATAATACTACTGACACGCTATCTCCTGAAGGATATTACAATGCAGTTAAGTATGAGGTCAACGCAAATAATAGTGACCCATATGTAAGGATATTGAATATTCCTACATCAGGAAATGTCGCTACATTCTCATTGTATGTTAAAGGTGCTTCTGGTCAATTATTCTCTATGATTATGGGTAGAGATGGCTATGAAGAATTAGGATACGAAGCATTTACTTTAGATGGTACTTGGCAGCGATTGACTCTTTCAAAGACATTCACTACAACACCAACTACCTTGACTATTGGAGCAGAGTTTAGTCATAGTTCCGATGATGGTGTTCTTGGTCAAGAATACTATGTTTACGGAATACAAGTTGAAGAAGGAAGTTACGCAACATCCTACATCCCTACCTATGGGAGTAGTGTGACTCGTGTAGAAGATTCGTGTCTTGCAACAGGAGTAAGTGATATTGTCGGTCAAACGGAAGGGACGATATTTTTAGAACTTGCTGGATTTGACGGAAACACTCATTTAGTAACACTCGGAGACGGAACCATCTCTAATTATTTGATGCTTTACATTTCAAGCGGTTCACTCGCTTGGTTAAGTAATAGTGGTTTGACGGGTAGTGCTGGAAGTGTAACGGCAAGTAGCAAAGTGGCATTAGCGTATAAAGAGAACGATAGTGTTTTGTATTTGGACGGGAATCAAGTTTTAACCGATACATCAAATACAATTCCCTCATTGCCTAATATATACCTAAACAATAATGCGACTTTAAGCAATGTTTTAAGATTAGAAACAAAACAATTAGCCCTATTCAAGACACGACTAACAAACGCTGAATTAGCAGCACTAACAACAATCTAATATGAAAACATTTAGAAAATACTCTTTTGGCTCTAAAGGAGCAGCCACTACAAAGATTAACGCTTTAGGCGTAGATGAGGAAGGTAACCCAACACACTCTCACGCTATCGTACATCTTGGACACTTGGTAGAAACCGAAGGTACATACGATGAGGAAGGAAACGAACTCACCGCACCTGTACTATCTTCTACCTACCATATTGATGTGCTATGGGATGGTGACCCTGTTGAATCTTGGGACTCTGCTATGGTATGGTGTGCGCCTATGGGCGTTCATACTTTCGGAAGCAGTTCTGCGATTCGTGAGTGGACTGAAAAGTGTAAGGAGTTGCACCCCGAGTATTTCCCAGAGCCTTCTGAAGATCTAGTATAATGCAAGAAGATAAGATCCCGAGCAGAACAAGTCCAAAGGACAGCCGGAGAGGCTGTCTCTGCAAGGACAAGAATACCTACAGCAGAAAGTGCTGTGACGGTTCACTGTGGGCCCAGGGAGTAGGATCCGTATACCTAACAGAAGAATGAGATTAAGCGAGAACCTGACAGTCAAGGAAGTCACCAAGAGTGCTACAGCGATCAAGCACGGCATCAGCAATGAGCCGAGCATCGAGCACCTTGAAAACCTCAAGGCGATAGCAGAAAACATCTTTCAACCGGCAAGGGCGCACTTTGGTGTGCCCATTGCTGTTACTAGCGGATACAGAAGCCAGGAACTCAATAAGATCATCGGAGGAAGCAGCAGATCACAACACAGCAAAGGAGAGGCCTTGGACCTGGACGCTGATGTATACGGAGGAATAACGAACAAGCAGCTATTCGAGTACCTGATAGATCACACAGACTTCGACCAACTCATATGGGAGTTCGGAGACGACCAGGATCCGGATTGGGTACACGTAAGCTACAACAGAGAGAGAAACAGAGGAGAGGTCCTCAAAGCGATAAGAACAAAAGGAAAAGTGCACTATGAGTTTTATTAAGATATTCAAGAACAGCAACGACTGGAACGAGAAGACGATCATCGGCTTCCTCTCGTTCGCAGTGATGGTATTGGTAATGCTAGCGGATGTGATCACTGGCGCCTGCGGCAAGGACCTACCGATAAACGAATTTACCTACAACAGCTTCGTCTTCGTGACGCTAGGGAGCTTCGGCATCGCCGGCCTAGAAAAGTTTGCAGCAAAATGACAGAATCGGACATCAAGTTAATACTGCTTAACGCAACAACCTTCACCATTAGCTTTGCGCAAATTGAGATGGCTCTCAAAATTGCGTTGCTTTTAGTTTCAATTGGGTACACAGCACAACGCTGGTACCTAATGCATAAAAACAAAAACAATGAGTAAAGATTTTGAAGGAAGCCTAGACGATTTTATTAATGAACTAGAAAACCAAGAACAACCTACCTGCAACCTAGAAAACCCTGAAGAATGCGAAGCCTGTGGATCATAACCGTTGCCCTACTGCTGCAAAGCTGTGGTGCCCAGTGGCACCTAAAGCGTGCGATTGCAAAGGATCCCACGATTGTACAGGAAAGAACGGAAAAGCTAGACACGGTCGTAATAACGAAAGAAAAGCTCGTTAGAGACACGATCGTCCTGAAAAGGATAGATACCACCACAATAGAGAGAAACAGCGTTAGAATCAAGATAAGACGCATTCACGACACGATACAGGTACAAGCTGAATGTCTATCCGACACCATTCGGATAGTAAAAGAAATAAAGGTCCCGAAAATTGTGTACAAAGAAAAAAAGACTACCTTTGGTCTAGTTAAGTTAATTATTATATTAGTTATATTACTAATATTAGTTAATCTAGCTAGGGCTTTCAAGCCCTAGCCTTAATTAAGGGACAATGACAATCGTAGATACACTACTCGCAATAGACACTTCAATTCACGCTAACTGGAACGACAGCACAGCTGACCAGGAGAGCCGGGAAGCTCTCCGTTCCATCAGCCGTTGCATCTACACACAGATCGGAAAGTACGATCCTGAAAAATCACAACGTCTACTAGATGCAATGGACCAATGAAATTGAGATCACTATTGGCAAAGTTCCGTCCCTCAACGCCTTCTACTCCAGCAAGCACTGGACCTTCCGAAAGAAAGAAAAAGACAAGTGGAAGACAGAAATCGATAGAGAGCTTCTACGCTATGACGTTGATAGCTACACAGCTGCCAAAGTACATATACGGTGCAACTATCGCTACGACGTTGATAATTCTATTATGGTTGCAAAGTTTGTGTGCGATAGCCTGGTGGATCTTGGATTCATTCCTGACGACAGTCCTAAACACGTTCGAGAAATTAAACTCCTGGCTGATCAGGAGATTACAAAAGACACTGCAGTAATTACAATATCCCTACGTTAGTCCCTTTGTTTAGTAGGTTAAGTCAGGCCCGGTTTTATTACCGGGCCTTTCTTGTGTGTTCAAAATTAAAGTGTTACGTTAGCACTAACCAAAAACAAAGGACAATGGAAAAACAACTAAACGAGATCTACCAAGCGGAGATCGCAGCACTCCGCCAGGAGCTGCACCTAACCCGAAACTTCATCTACAGAGAGCTACAGCTCACAAGCGACATCAGCGCTGAAACAGCGCAGATGATGATAGATGAGTACATTAAGAATGTCAAACAAGAAAATTACTAAACAATGACGACAGCGACGATCAAAGACGTGATGTTCCAAAAAGAGTGGAACGGCTTGCAAATCTACAAGCTCACAATGGACAATGGACAGACAGGTGATATTTTCACCAAGAGCTGGGAACCAAAGGTAGGAGAAGAGCTCACCTACACCTACGATGTAGAGAAGAGCCGAATGAAAAGAGTCAACCCTAACTTCCAAGGCGGAGGAAACAGTGGAGGCGGCTTCAAGCCGGCCTACGGAGGTGGAAACAAAGGAGGAAGCAAAGACGAGCTGATTGTGCGCCAGGTGGCCCTGAAAGCAGCAGTCGAATTTGCAGCGATCCACAACCTGAAGATAGAACATACACTGCACGCTGCAGAGATGTTCAATACCTGGATCAACGCAGGAAAGAAGAAGGAAGAAGCACCGGCGCCACCACAACCGGCACCGTCTCAATACAGAGAGCAGCCTACTCCTGCACCACAAATGGAAGAAGACGATGATCTGCCATTCTAACGTACAGGAAGAACAGGACTACTGTGTCGTATGCGGCACAGTAGTCTCTTTAACCAAACACACTTGCAGCGAGTGTGAAGAATACATCTGATGTACGAAGAGGAACTAGAAAGACTGCTCTCGGAGCAACTATGGAGAAAAGATCAAGCCTACAAGGATCTTGCCCAAAGTTATATGATATTGCAGCTGCAATTCATAGAGCTCCAGGAGCAGCACAATATGCTCCTCGACAGAATAAAATACGACAATGGGACTGACGAAGAATACGATTAACTATAGCAAACTACACGAGGACCTGCTCTCGGTAAAAGAAGGAAGAATCAAAGAAGGCTACACCTTCGGACATCCGGCCATAGACCAATACTTCCGGTTCAAGCCACGCAACTTCAACATCATACTTGGCCACGCCAATGTAGGGAAGACCAGCCTCACAATCTACCTGATGCTGATCCAAAGCCTGAAGAACAACCTGAAGTGGTTGATCTACTCAAGCGAAAACGAGCCCTACTCCATAATGAAGAAGCTCATAGAATACTACAACGGTGAGGTCCTGGAGCATATGACGATGATGCAATTCGAAACCAGCCTGATGTTCCTACAGCAGTACTTTATGATAATGGACATCAGCGAGCTGCAGACCTACAAGTCGCTCCTAAAGAGCGCACAGGAGGTCTACGATGAATGGGAATACGATGGTTTCCTTATCGATCCCTACAACAGCCTAGCAAAAGACAAGACGGCCCTCACTGGACTGACAAGCCACGACTACGACTATATGGCGGCAAGCGAGATGCGAATGTTCTGCAGCAAGAACAACGTCAGCATATGGCTTAATACGCACGCCGTGACAGAGGCGCTGCGCCGGACCAATAAGAAAGGATCAAACTACGAAGGCTTCCCTAGCCCACCAATGGCTGCCGACTCTGAAGGTGGCGGTAAATGGGTGAACCGGGCTTCGGATTTTATGGTGATCCACAGGTACAGCCAGCACCCTGACGATTGGATGTACAGCCACCTGCATATCAGGAAGGTAAAGGAGATGGAGACCGGAGGCCGTCCCACTCCGATGGAGGAACCGATCGTGCTACGCAGCAAGCCGGGCAACACCGGCTTCGTAATAGGAGGCCAGGACCTGGTCAAGATGCTACGCAAAGGACCGGAACAAACGACAATATGAAAAAGCACACCAAGATCTATATGCAGCACTTCGGCTACGTCCTAGACGACTTCATACCCTGCGAGGTATGCGGAACTAGGGCAGTAGACATCCACCACATACACAGGAGAGGGATCGGCGGCAACAAAGCGGCCGATCAAATCGAAAACCTGATGGCGGTATGCAGAAAATGCCACGTAGAATACGGTGACAAAAAAGAACATCTAGAATGGCTACAACAAATACATCAACAAAAGATGTCTCAAGGCTAGAGATGATCCTCGATCAACAGTATATGCTACGAGCGCTGTGGAAAGAGATCGAGAAAGAGAATAACATTGGAAACAACAGGAAGAGAGAGAACGTCGTATGGCGCTTCGCCTTCCTGGTGGCTGCAACAGAAGCCACAGCCCTATCGCTATCCGGAATAGGATCGATAATGGACAAGGACCACTGCACAGTGCTGCACGCTAGGAAGCAACACGAACAGAACTTCATCTACGACAGCAACTACAAGCAAGTCTACCTAATGGTCCTCGAAGATATCCAAGACCTGATGGACCAATACCAGGAACAGATCAAAGAAGTCATCAGTAAAAGGAAGATCCCGGTCACCGGAGACAAGACGATCAACGCAATGATTGATATGTATGAGCGAAAAATTGACGTGATGAAGAGAAATTATGACACGCAACTTGCTGATTATCAATTAAAATATGCTAGATTAGAGAAGGAAAAAAATAGACAACAAGCAAGAGCAGAGAAACTAAACACTGAATGCTTGCGATTAAAGAACCTACTATGAAAAAGTTTAGAGTATTTGTCAAGGACAAATTTGATGTAGTCTTTGACACAATAGAAAAAGCCAGAGAATGCCGTAGAGCATTACACCAACTCAAGTATACAGGCATTGAGATTATCATAACCCAAGAGGACATAGACCCAAGATGATTCGCAAATCCTCACAACGATGAGCCTTAAATTGTCACAAAATAAGGGTAAAATTGTACAATATGGTACACAAAATAAGGGTAAAATGACAAATAGAGAGATACTATTGGAAATGTACGAGAAACTTTGGAACGCTGACAAGGATAAGTATGCCTGGAACGTGATACTGAAGGATACGCTTGAGAAATTAGAAACCAATAATGATACAGAATGATAGGGTTTTGTGTCTTTAATAGAACATTAACAACAAAGAGAGATGAAGGATCACAAACCTAACCGAAGACGACGCAGAGCGATGCAGCGCATCGGAGATAAGATAGCAGAACAGATATATAAACAAAGGGCAATAAAGAAAGCTAATGATACGGAAAAGGAAACACATTCGGGAGATACAGAAGTACCTGGAGATGCTAATGATTGACAACGTCAATATGACGATTCAAGCAAGCCGCTTCGGCTGGACGCCGGAGCTGCAAAACCAAATTACTAACAGCGCACTTCTGATCAGGAAATACCAACGCAGGCTGCGCCTAATAAAGATGTGATGGACAAGCTGACACAATTAATGAATAGAGACCTAGAAGAAAACGGAATCGAAAATGACTAGAGACCAAGTACTACGAGAAGCAATCATAATGCTTGACGCTGCGCTACAAAGAGCGCAAGAAGAAAACGCACACTACCAATACCAATACGGATTGGAAGACGCAATAGAAATGATAAACGACTACCGAGCACAAATGAAATTTGCAGAGACGATCAATGGTAAGCTATAACATAGACAAGAACCTGAAGATCAGGATATGGAATGCTCTACTGAAGCATTCGGTAGCAAACCGAGGTCGAGGCGACGGAACCCAGGAGCAACAATACGTAGGTCTCCTTGGAGAATACACAGTCAAGGAGCTACTAGGAATAGAAGTCCTAGAGCTCAATGGCTTCGATGGAGGATACGACCTGGTCCTATCAGGATCCAAGGTCGACATCAAAACAATGGGAAGAACGGTAGATCCCCAGGACCACTACGTGAATAACTTCATAGCCTACCAGCAGGACTTCGACTGCGACTACTACGTCTTCTGCAGCATCAACAAAACAACAAGCGTACTGACAATCTGCGGATACCAGGACAAGCAAACGCTCCTGGAGCTCGCTGACTTCTTCCCGGAAGGAAGCGTCCGATACAGAGACGACGGTACCAAGTTCAAAATGAAGGCACCAACATACGAGATCAAGAACAGCGATCTCAAACCAATAAACGATATAGAAGATCTATGGACAATGCCGGTACGGAGCTGATGCTCATCAACAAGCATAACTACAAGAGAATGGTCGACATCCTGGTGCAGATGTATATGCGAGGAAAGCTCGCTCCAGACGAGCGAGAATTTGTTCGAGGATTAGTTGACTTTGAATAGTAACTGTACTACATTGGCTAAAAACAAAGGGAAAATGAAAGACTACACACATCACTTCGACATAGACGGACTAGACGTCTACGCAATGGTATGGTACGACGAAGGCCAGGAAGGAAGCTACGACCTGCCTTACATCGCTCCAAGCTACGAGATCCGCAACATATGGATCGGCGATCAACAACTCAACTACGGAGACTTCTTCGACATCGTAGAAGAACGCATCCAAGAAGAACTAGGAACACCGGAATGAAATACTACAAAGGAAAATACAAAGGCATAGAAGCTATGGATGTGGTCCTCGACTTCAGCGAGGACAACTACAACATAGGAACGGCCCTGACGTACCTGATGAGAGCCGGGAAGAAGCCCGGCAATCCAATGACGCAGGACCTGCACAAAGCAATCGTACACTTACAAAGGGAAATACAACATCAGAATGAAAGGATTCGCAAAGATGGCACTCCGGGAACAACTCCTGATCCTGGGCGCAATGATGCAAGACAACAAGGAGAACAATACAGCGGTACTACAACTCGAGCAACTCTACACGGCAATCAGCTTCTGTATAACATCGATAGAGAAAATAGAGACCAGGATCCTCCAAGCACAGATTGAGAACGGGCACCTAAAGATCGACAATCAACAACTGAAAAAGGAGAACAAAGAGCTCAAGAAAAAGATAGAAGACCTAATGGATAGAGTGCAGCTGTGAACAACGGCTGCATTTTTTTATTGCATACTTACTGAAAAACAGTATATTAGTACCGTGATGGTAAGATTATTGCACACAATACCTAATGGAACTGCTAGAGCTGCTTGCAGCAAAACATAACGATTGGCTACAAATGGCCTACAGCTTCGGACTCGACACAGAAGATGCCGAAGACCTGGTACAGGATATGTACATTAAGATGTACAATTTCACGACAGCAGAGAAGATCCAATACAATGACGACATCAATACCTTCTACGTATACATCACAATGCGTAACTTATTCTACGACAAGAAGAAGCAAGAGGTACCACAAGTAAACATAGACACAATACGTTCCCTAGCCCAGGAGGAAGAGCAAAACGACAAGGAAGCACTCGAGGTGCTCCTAGTCGAGATCGCTCAATGCGTCGAAGACCTGCATTGGTATGACAAAAAGATCTTCGAGATCTACTACGGCAGAGGAGAGACAATCCGACAATTAAGCAAAGGAAGCAAGATCAGCTCAAGTTCAATATTTAACACGATAAAGAATGTCAGAGAAACAATCAAAGCCAAGTGCAAAGAAGAGTACAAAGACTACACAAAAGAAATCTAAAGGCCTAGGAGACACCGTAGAGAAGATAACTGAAGCAACAGGTATCAAGAAAGCGGTGGAGATATTCAGTGCAGCTACAGGCATCGACTGCGGATGTGATGCCCGAAAGGAAAAGCTCAATAAGATATTCCCTTACAAGAGCAGAGTGCTCTGCCTGGAACAGAGCGAGCACGAACAGCTGAAAACATTCTTCGGTGAGTTTAACGGAAGAGAAGTCACAGAGAAATGGCAGGAGCCACTCTCCAGGATCCACGCACGAGTCTTCGAACACAAGTACTACGTGCCTTGTACCTGTAGCCCAAAAGAATGGAACCGAGTGCTCCAGGACCTGAAGAAAGTATACAAGGAGTATGAAGGAGCTTGATCTGTACAACATAATCAAGCTCTGCTACATTCCGGACCTTGAGAAAAGCGAGAAGCAATACTCCAGCTTCGACTGCTACTCATTGAGATACAAGATGGACATCGAACTCAAGTGCCGGAGAAAACATTACGATGACCTGATCCTAGAAAAGAAGAAGTACGATGCGCTTATAAAAAGAGCGCAGGAGTACGGCACCAGGGCATTCTATATAAACAGCACACCGGAGGGAATATACTCCTTCAACCTGTCGGCACTCCAGGACCTGGAATGGGAAATGAAGTACCTACCGAGAAAGACAGACTTCCCGGATCGCAGGAACATAGAGAAAGAGATCACAATGCTACCAATCGAGTTAGCAACAAGACTCGACGAGGAAAAATAAATTTGCGTAGTAACTTAATAGTTACGTAATTAGGGCAAACAAAAAGGACTAACGATGAAACACTACACCTACAAAGATGTGCTCCGAGGACTGATAGTCTTCTTCCTCGCAACAATGGTATTCGGAATTGTAAACGGCCTCCTCGAGCAGTGGGCACCAACCGGCGGATATGGCTTATAGCAGAAAGATGATCAGACTCCTGGACGGAAGCCAGGAGGAGAAGCTCATACTAGAAGAGCTAGCCATAGAAGACGACTACTACTACGGATACCTTGGAAAGGCTGCGCTATCAAGCAGCAGCCTAAAGCAACTACTACAAAGCCCAAAGACATACCACTATATGCAGAAGTATGCACAGCAGGACACCAAGAGCCTGCTGATCGGTAAGCTCTTCCACTGGGCAATCCTCGAGCCACATAAAATGGATGAGGTAGAAGTAGTAGACGTACAAAGCAGAAACGCCAAAGCCTTCAAAGAGGCCAAGGAGATGAACACCCAGGTGATCACAAAGAAGGAAGAGGAAGAGATCCGGAGGCTGCAGGATGCGATGCTCCGGAACGAAAAGATACTATCCTTCCTACAGGGCGCACAGTTCGAAGTACCCTGCGTCGATATGCTAGGCGGATACCCATTCAGAGCGAAGGCCGACATCATACAGAACGGCCACATCATCGATCTGAAAACCACAACGGACCTGAACGCCTTCAGGTACAGCGCACGCAAGTACGGATACGATGTGCAATGCTACCTCTACTGCAACCTCTTCGGAATACCCTACGAGAACTTCCACTTCGCTGCCATAGACAAGGGCAGCCTAGACATCGGAGTCTATCACGTCAGCGAGGAGTTCTACCTCGCAGGACGAGAGAAAGTGCAGCAGGCGCTAGAACGCTACAAACACTTCTTTCTGGACAAAAACGATATTGACAGTTACTATATAGAAGACACTTTATAATGAAAAGCGTAAACAGTTTAAGCGGAGGGAAGACATCAGCCTACATCGCAGCACACTATCCTGCTGACCACGATGTGTTCTCGCTGGTACGTATAGAAGACGAAAACTGTCGCTTCAAGGACGAGAAGATCAGGAGAGAAATAGAAGACAGGATCCAAGCTCCGTTCATAGCTACAGCAGAAGAAGATGCGATCATATACACAATGCTAGACCTAGAGCAATACATCGGAAGACCGATAACTTGGGTCACCGGAGTAACCTTTGATGAGGTAGTCAAAACAAAAGGCGGATGGCTACCAAACAAACTGCACCGATATTGCACCACGAATATGAAACTCATACCTATCTTTGAATGGTGGCATAAAGAGATAGGAGAGCCGGTAGATATGCGTATTGGCTTCCGAGCCAATGAGCAGCGTCGAGCAAAGAAGATGATTGGCAAGAAGAATGAGAACGGACTGCTTGAGATCAAAGCCACAGTAGAGAAACATCCTGATGGCCGCAACAAGTGGCAAGTGTTCGAATGGCAGGCGCCATCCTTCCCTCTGATCATCGACAACATCTACAAAGACAAAATCGAAGAGTACTGGAAAGACAAGCCGGTACGATTTGCTTGGATGAACAACTGTGTCGGATGCTTCCACAGAAACGAGATCCTACTCAAAAAGATGTTCGAGCGCAACCCGGAGAAGATGCAATGGTTTGCTGATCAGGAGCTAGGAAGAAATGGAAAAGGCACCTGGAAAACAGGAGTAACATACGAACAAATAAAAAACTACAAACTACAGTTCGAACTATTCGAAGAGGACTTCGATGAATGCGACAGTGGATACTGCGGATTATAATGGAAAGAGTAAAGATCACAGCCGTAAGGCCAAACCCAAACAACCCGAGAACAATCAAGGGACACAAGTTCGAAAAGCTAGTGAAGAGCATCAAGGAATTTCCGGAGATGCTCGACCTACGCCCAATCGTCGTCAATGACGATATGATAGTGCTCGGAGGGAATATGCGATTGAGAGCCTGCCAGGAAGCAGGCCTCAAAGAGGTGCCCATCATCAAAGCAAGCAACCTTACCGAGGACCAAGAGAAACAGTTCATCATCAAGGACAACTCCAGCTTTGGAGAATGGGATTGGGATGCGCTAGCAAACGAATGGAACACAGAAGACCTCCTGGATTGGGGAATGGACTTCCCCGAGGATTGGGCCCAGCTCGATGAAGAAGAAGCAAAAGACGATCACTACGAAGCATCAGAACAGACGGAGCTATATGTTAAGCAAGGAGACCTTATAACCTTCCACAAGGCAGATGAGGAGCTCCACCGTCTGATCTGCGACGACAGCACGTCCTACGACGTCGTCGAGCGACTAACAGGCGAACAATACTACGACCTAGTAGTAACCGATCCACCATACAATGTAGACTACGAAGGAAGCAACGGACTGAAGATCCAAAACGATAAGATGGGTGACGAAGACTTCCTAAAGTTCCTCCAGGGCTTCTACGATGCGAACGCACATAAAACAAAGAAGGGCGGAGGCTGGTATGTCTTCCACGCCGATAGCGCAAGCAACGCCTTCCGATTAGGCTGGCAAAGAAGCGGACTGCTCCTCAAGCAGTGCCTGATATGGGTAAAGAACAGCATCGTCCTCGGAAGACAAGACTACCAATGGAAACACGAGCCAATCCTATACGGATGGAAAGAAGGAGCAGGACACTACTTCACAAACGACAGAACAAACCCTACAGTAATAGAACAAGAGGTAGACTTCAGTAAGATGAAGAAGGAGGAGCTCGTAAAGCTCCTCGAAGAAATCAATGAAGCACCAAGCACGATCATACACCACGACAAACCGTCAAAGAACGACGTGCACCCCACAATGAAACCTATCCCACTAGTAGGAGACTTGGTAAAGAACAGCTCAAAGATAGGCGAGATCGTCGGAGATCCCTTCTCCGGATCAGGAAGCACAATGGTAGCCTGCCACCAACTCGGAAGAAAATGCTACGGCATCGAACTCGATCCGAAGTACTGCCAGGTCATCATAGAGAGAATGCAACAACTTGACGAACACATAACAGTACAAATAAACGGAGAGACTATATAAGCAAACGTTCTTACTATAAAACCTTCAGCCCAAATCCCTGAAGGTATGGTTTGGTTCCCGGGCAGGTGTCGCTTACACCCCCGGGCTCTCTAATTAATAAAAAACACTATGGCAGCAAACAAAACCTTACAGAATAAAAAGCAACTGATCGATGCAATGGAGCAAAGCCTAGGTGTAGTTACCCAGGCCTGCAAGATGGTAGGAGTCGCAAGAGTCACCTACTACGATTACTACAATAACGATCCCGAGTTCAAGAAAGCAATAGATGAGCTACAAAACGTAGCTCTAGACTTTGCCGAGAGCCAACTCCACAAGCAGATAAGAGAAGGAAGCACAGGTGCGACAATCTTCTACCTGAAGACCAAAGGCAAGAACCGAGGCTACATAGAACGCCAGGAGATACAGCACGATACAGACACAGGCTTCAACATCAAGATCGTAGATGCAACTAGAGACTAATGTTGTATTCAGACACCTACTCCAAGCTGACAAGAAGATCATCATCGAGCAAGGAGGTACCCGTTCAGGAAAGACCTACAACATCCTGATATGGATAATTTACTACTGCCTATCCGAAGTTAAAGGAAAGACGATCACTATATGCCGGAAGACCTTCCCTGCGGTGAGGTCTTCGGTGATGCGTGACTTCTTCGAGATCCTCGAGAAGGTCGGGCAATACAACCCGGCAAACCACAACAAGAGCTCACACGAGTATATGCTCGGTGGGAATATGGTCGAGTTTATATCCCTGGACCAACCACAGAAGGTAAGAGGTCGCAAGAGGGACCTGCTCTACATCAATGAGGCCAATGAGCTGCACTACGAAGATTGGCAGCAGCTGATCCTCCGGACCACAGGCCGAGTGATCATTGACTACAACCCGAGTGATGAATACCACTGGATATATGACAAGGTCATACCAAGAAACGACGCACAGTTCCACAAAACAACTTACCTAGACAATCCCTTCCTACCACAGACGATCGTCGATGAGATCGAACGCCTGAAGGAAACAGACGAACAGTACTGGCAGGTCTACGGACTAGGAGAAAGAGGAGCGTCCAAAGCGCTCATCTTCCAATACCACGAGACAGAGAAGATACCGGACGGAGCACGCCAGGTAGCAATGGGAATGGACTTCGGGTTCACAAACGATCCGACAACACTCGTCGCAGCATACGAGTACGACGGAGAGCTATACTTCGATGAGAAGATCTACCAAACCGGAATGACGAACAGAGACATCCACAAAACGCTCCAGGGACTGAACCTGGACCGTAGGGTGGAAATCTTTGCAGATAGTGCAGAGCCAAAGAGTATAAAGGAGCTGCAGCTATTCGGCTGGAACATCAAAGCAACAGCAAAAGGACCGGACAGTGTAATGGCCGGTATCGATATGCTCAAGAGACACAAGCTCTACATCACCAAGGGCAGCATCAACCTGATCAAGGAGATGCGTAACTACAAGTGGATAGAAGACACCAACGGCAAGATCCTAAACAAACCGGTGGACCAATACAATCACGCTATCGATGCAATGCGCTACGCCACATACAACAGAATGGCTAGACCGAACTACGGTAGATACGCAGTAAGATAAAACAGAATCCAAAAAATCAGTTACTTATATATGCAGGTTGAAATCATTATACCGGAAGGTCTCCACGAGATAACACTAGGCCAATATCAACGCTTCGTCTCGCTCAAAAGCGAAGACGAGATGTTCCTAGCACAGAAGGCAATAGAGATCTTCTGCAACGTACCGTTGATTATTATCAACAGTATGCCCTACAAAGAAGTCACCAGGATCAGCAGTCGCATCTTCGGATACTTCGATAAGAAGCACAGCCTGACGAAAAGCGTCGAGATAAGCAACAAGGAGTACGGCTTTATACCGAACCTAGAAGATATCACCTTCGGAGAGTATGTGGACCTGGACAGTACGATCGTAGATTGGGAAACGATGCACAATGCAATGGCTATCCTCTACCGGCCCGTTGTAAGTCGGGCCAAGGAGCTTTACCGGATAGAAGACTATGAGAGCAGCCATAAGTACAGCGAGACAATGAAGAGTGCACCTATGACGATGGTCTTCGGTGCCTTGGTTTTTTTTTGGACTTTAGGAACGGAATTGTCGATAGTTATGATGGAGTCTTCGGAGGAGGAGATGAGTACAGCGTACAAGCAAACTTCGCACGAAAGTGGGGATGGTACAGCAGCTTCTATGCACTCGCTAAAGGAGACGTTACAAAGTTTGAGGACGTTGCTAGACTCGGCCTCCACAGCGCTATGATGTACCTAGAATTTGAGAAGGAGAAGATAGAAACAGAACAAAGAATGCTAAAGAAGCAATGACAGGATACTACGACTTACTAGAGAAACTAAAGACAAGCCTGGAGGCAAATCCAAGCATCAACACAGTGACGACAGGAGACCTACTCGAGGTCGACCTAGCGAAGCAAACGATCTTCCCACTAGCCCACATCATAGTGCAGAACGTAACCTTCTCCGATCACGTGATGACTTTCAACGTAAGCATCTTGTTTGCGGACCTGGTGGACTTCAACAAGTCTAACCCGAGAGACGGAGAGATCTTCAGAGGCAACAGCAATGAGCAGGACGTACACAACGCAATGCTCCAGGTGGCCAATAAGCTATGGACGGATATGAGTAGAGGAACAATCTTCTCCGACCAATACCAGGTCGACGGCACGCCTACAGCGGAGCCGTTCGTTGAGCGCTTCGATAACGAGCTAGCCGGCTGGGATATGACAATCAACATAAGCATACCGAATAAAGATATCAGTGCCTGCGTTTAACCCGAAATACCTCCAAGAGACCTTCGACACCTTCGGTAAGTACGTCGTGCAGCAAGCACGAACGAACCTAACCAAGAAGAAGAAGAACGTCAGCAAGAAGCTATACGACAGCCTAGGCTACAAGAGCGAGCCTAGCAAGAGCGGCATCAGCTTCCGCTTCGAATTTTTTATGGAGGACTACGGAGAATACCAGGATAAAGGTGTCAGCGGTATCAAGAAGAAATACAACACACCCTACAGCTACCGAAACAAGAAGCCACCAATCGGACCACTAGACAAATGGATAGTAAGAAGAGGCTTCAAAAGCATACGAGACGAGCAAGGCCGGTTCATCAAGAGACGGAGCCTTGCTTTTGCAATACAGAACAAGATATACCGAGACGGAATTAAGCCTAGCCATTTCTTCACAAGAGCATTCACCCTGGGATACAAGCGAATGCCACAGGAGATAAGAAAAGCATTCAAGCTCGACATAGAAGAGTTTATGAAGTACACACTAAAAGATATATTCTAATGCCGATTGTATCACCACAAAGCCTAGTAGGAGCAAGAAGCCCTATATACATCACAGCCAACTACGGATCCCTAGCGTCCTCGATTACAGACGTTACCCTGGAGCTATACATCTGGACCGGATCAAGAAGCTCAAGACCAGGATCAGCACAATACACCCTGTTCCGTGATGTCTTCGCAAGCACGGACCTATCCTTCGATATAGCGCCAATGGTCAGAGAGTACCTATCGAACAGCTACGAAGGCTTCGATGCAACAGACGTGAGCTACGCTCCGGACGGCAGCATCGTATGGATCCAGGTGGACTACAATGTCAGCTACTACAACAAAGCTGATCCACCGACAATCTCAAACGACACAGGAAGCACAGACATCTTCGAAGCGAGCAACGGATATCACATATTCATTGAAGCATCAAACAAGGAATTAAACAAGGGCTTCGCAAGTATAAATGCAGTCAAGTACATTCAAAATAGCGGTAACGAAGTTGTGCCGGTATATCTTGGTAAGTGGGGTGAGGGCTATGACATCTATTGGGCATACAAGGATAGAGTCCTTGCTGATGGTGGAACAGTTGAGGGAGGTACGGAATGTGCTAACATAGGTCTTGACATTGTAGAGATATTAGGTGACGGAGGCTATAATATAGACATCCGTATTACCGAAGCACAATTGCAAGGTCTCCAAGCAGAGGAGAGAGTGCTACTGCTTCCTTGTGGTGTTACCAACCTCACGGCTTGGGCTGATAGCGTTGGTGAGCCATTGACCTACACGAACTACTACGACATCCGCTTAAAAGATAAAGACGGAACGGTTCTGGACACTCGTAGGTTCTACCCAACGTGCGAAGCAAAGTACACACCAGCCCATATGCAATTCGTAAACAAAAACGGTGTATGGGAAAGCGTCACATTCTTTAAGCGCAGCGAAGAGACGATAGACACATCAGGAGATAACTACCGAAAATCAATCGGTAGTTCATCAGCATCCGGATACACCTACTCGACAACCAATCCTCTATACCAGCGCTACAACGTAAACGGAAGAAAGCGCTTCACACTCAATACAGGATGGGTAGGAGAAGACTATAATAATGTGATAGAGCAAATGATGATCAGCGACAGAGTAATGCTCGATGGCGTCCCGGTAAGTGTTGCAACGCAAAGCATAACACTACAGAAAAGCATAAACGACAAGAACATCAACTACACGATAGAAGTAGAAGAAGCATTCGACATCCGATATGTATAAAGTAGAGCTATATATTGACGGACAAAGAGCCGACCTATTCGAAGACGAAGCGATAGAGATGAACCTGACGACACAGAACATCAGTGACATCTCCAAGGTCTTCGGAGACTACAGCAATGGCTTCACGTTGCCGGCATCACCCGGCAACAATGCAATCTTCAAACACTACTACAACGTAGATGTCCAAGGCGGCTTCCAAGCAGCTCAAAGAGTAGATGCATTCATCGAGGTCAACAGCAACGTCTTCAAGCAAGGCGTTCTAGAGCTCGAGGAGGTACAATTGAAGAAAGGTGAGCCCTATGCCTACAGTGTCTCGTTTTACAGCAAGACGACAAGCCTGAAGGACCTGATAGGAGAGGACCAGCTCAATGACCTGGACCTGTCAGCATACGATCACACGTTCAATGATACCAATATAGAGACCGGCATCAACAACTACGTCACCGGAACAAGCAGCAGCGTGATCTACCCAATGATCACTCCGGTAACGAGATGGTTCTACGACAGCCAAGGATCACACGGAGACGGCAACATCCACTATCACAATGATCCGGACCACGGCGTGTTCTACTATGACCTCAAGCCAGCAATAAAGATCAAAAGAATCCTAGAGGCAATAGAAGTTAAGTACGGCATAACCTTCAACAGCGACTTCTTTGACAGCACTGACTTCGGTAAACTATTTATGTGGTGTCATAGGAGAGCAGGGTATATGTTCAAGGATCAGCCTGTAGGCGCAACACCGGAGCTAATAGAATTAGTAGATGGAGGGGGCACGGATTGGAACAATACGCTGCACAGGTTCGATGTAACAGCTTCGTCAAACCCTGC
>Ga0208767_1000558_pt1 | contig 30906 bp, 26 predicted proteins | sample VirMetDEL_Mar_21_FD_184514 | JGI IMG/M metagenome (GOLD analysis project Ga0208767, IMG submission 184514) | Aqueous microbial communities from the Delaware River and Bay under freshwater to marine salinity gradient to study organic matter... | ecosystem: Environmental > Aquatic > Marine >... | reverse complement strand
TGAGGTAGCAAATGCAAAGCTAAATCAATCAAGCACGAAAGAAGTGATTGAAGAGGTTAAATCAACGAAAACCCAAATGAGTAAGGGTAACTATGCGGTTATGAAAAAGAGTGCAGAAAACCACAGGAAAAAAGGTAAGACATGGGATGAGATACTAGCTATTATGTCAGAGAATGTAATACTAGATACTAAGTTAGTTCAGGACATGAAAAAAGAAATGTATGGAAAGTAACGATATAATAGAGAGATTAAAAATAGACGAGGATTACTACGGGAAGTTCGGGTCTCAGTTTTTATCCAATAGTGATATTAAAGCGTTGCGTTCTGACATCAAGTCGTTTAGAAAGCCGGTGCGTTTAAACGAAGCCTTGGAAGCGGGTAGATATTTTCATCAGCTTTTACTAGAGGAGGATAAGGCAAAGAACTTTCCAATGGTGGACGCAAAGACAAGAAACGCAAAAGAATACAAAGAGTATTTAGAAGAAAACAAGGTCGAGTTTGTTTTAAAAACCAATGAGGCTATGGCTATAAAAGACATAGCGGATTGGGTAATGGACGACAAGACTGCGTGTACTCAGTTCATCAGGGACTTATTAAACAACCCTGAGAGTCTGAGAGAGCAACCTGTGATTGCTGACCTACATGGTCATCAGTTCAAAGGGAAAGCCGACTTGATTACAACAGATGAGTCAGGTCAATATGTTATAATAGATTTCAAAACCACAAGCGGAAACCCTAGTGATTTTAACAAGTGGACACTCGATTCGTTTGGATACAATTCTCAAGCATATCTCTATAAGGAGATGTTTGGTATGAACTTTAAGTTTATATTTATTGGGAAGAAACCTAAAGAAGATAGTGAAGGGAAGATTTATTATGACGTGTGTGAGATAACTCCATCCGATGAAACTCTTGATATGGGTAGGATGAGAGTTATTGAAGCCTTAGCCGATTACGAAAGGTACTACGGAGAAGGTGCAACCGAAGATGTACGAGCGTCGTATATCAAAAAAGTAATTTAAATATATATATATGAGTAACGAAAGAAAGGTTATAGCAACTTTAAATATAAGTATCAACCTTGATAAGATACCAAAAGAAAAAATAGTTAAAGGAGAGAAGGGAAGTTATGCTAACATGACTGCGCTTGTCTTTGATGGCGACGACCAATATGGTAAGAACGCTACGGCTATGGTATCAAAAACTCCTGAAGAAAGAGAGTCTAAAGCAGAGACTATTTATCTTGGGAACGGATGGTACAATGTCAAGAAAGAGGACACCATGCCTTTTTAATTAAATTTAATTTATAACAGGAGTGAGGAGATTTTTGTCTTTTTCATATTAATTGGTTTTCTCCTCCTCCTTTTTTATTTACAAACAAATTGAAGAAAGAAGTAACGATATTTAAGAACATACTAGAGACTGACGCACCCTTTCATAGAGATGTCATGTTTATTCTTGAGAGAATAAAAGACGGAAGAAACAAAGAGTTAGTTAAGAGTATTAGAGCAGAGAAAGATAAAAGTAAGAGGAACGAACTTAAAAAGAAGTTGCCTTCAATATGTTTTTCAGGAACTTTTACAAAGCGCTCAGACACATCCTTAATAGAACATAGTGGGTTGATTTGTTTGGACTTTGATGGTTACCTAAAGAAAAAAGATTTAGCAGATGATAAAGCGAAGTTTGAAAAGAATAAGTTTGTCTTTGCCGTGTTTGTATCTCCTTCAGGGAACGGATTAAAAGTATTAGTTCAAATACCACAAGAGGAAGACAACCATAAAAAATATTTTAATGCACTCAATAAACATTTTGCTTCTCCATATTTTGACACTACATCTAAAAATCTATCGAGGGTATGTTATGAAAGCTATGATAATCAATTATATGTCAATCAAGAAAGTAAGATATGGGAAAAGTTAGAAGACGACGAGTACCAAGAAAAGCATTTAGCACAAGGACAACCATTATTAAAAATTACCGACGAAAGCAAGATAGTAGATATACTAGTGAAGTGGTGGCAAGCTAAGTACCCTATGACGGAGGGTCAACGCAACCATAATGTGTATGTTATTGCTCAAGCTATGAATGAATTTGGTATATCCAAGTCAACGGCATCTATAATATGCAATAACTATGCAACGAAAGACTTTCCCACACGAGAGATAGAGACAACAATTAACTCAGCGTATAGTAAAACGAATTTGTTTGGCACTAAGTATTATGAAGACACTGAGACTATAGATAATATAAAGCAGAGACTTAAAAGAGGAGAGCCAAAGAAAGATGTAAAGAATGATTTAAAGAAAACAAACCTTCCTGATGAGACAATAGATGAAGTAATTAAAAAAGCAGAAGAAGGGAAAGACGAAGAGTTTTGGACTAAGAATGAGAAGGGTGTTATAAAGATAGTACCGCTGTTGTTTAAACGCTTTCTTGAAGACAATGGATTTCATAAATATGCTCCTGAAGGAAGTAAGAGTTACATCTTTGTAAGGGTAACAAATAATCTGATAGACCACACAAGTGAGAAGGAGATAAAAGATTTTGTTCTTGACTACTTGTATCAAATTGAAGATGTGTCTATTTATAATTACTTTGCAGAGCAGACTAGGTTCTTTAAAGAGGAGTTTCTAACGTTAATTAACACAATTGATGTATATTTTATAGAAGACACAAAGTATACATCTTATTTATATTTTAAAAATTGTGCTGTTCAGGTTAAAAAAGACAAGGTAATCTCAATAGATTACGTAGACCTTGATGGGTATGTTTGGAAAGACCAAGTCATTGACAGGGCATATAAAGATTGCTTAACCAAAGATTGTGATTACCGAACTTTCATTAATAACGTGTGTGGACAAAGCCAAAGTAGAGCAAAGTCAATGGAGTCTACGATAGGATTTCTAATGCACGGACATAAGAACTTATCTTATTGTCCCGCAGTAATTTTAAATGATGAAGTTATATCGGACAACCCTGAAGGAGGAACAGGTAAAGGAATATTTATGAACGCGCTGAGCCACATGAAAAAGTTAGTGACTATTGATGGTAAAGCATTTGCTTTTGAGAAATCATTTGCATATCAGTTGGTCTCAGCGGACACTCAGATACTATGCTTTGATGATGTAAAAAAGTATTTTAGTTTTGAAAGATTATTTAGTGTGGTTACAGAGGGACTAACACTTGAAAAGAAAAACAAGGACGCAATAAAGATACCATTTAGTAAGAGCCCTAAGATAGCTATTACCACAAACTATGCCATAAAAGGTAGCGGTAACTCTTTTGCTAGAAGAAAATGGGAGTTAGAATTATATCAGCATTACAATAAATCTTTCACTCCGCAAGATGAATTTGGAAAATTATTCTTTGGAGATTGGGATGATGATGAGTGGTGTGTGTTTGATAATTATATGATTAGCTGTCTTCAGGTTTACTTAAATGAAGGCTTGGTAGAAAGTGAGTTTGTAAATCTTAAAATCAGACAACTGTCAGCAGCTACATCACACGACTTTATAGAGTGGTGTGGGTTGGTTAAAGATTCTGTGTCTAATGATAAGTTAATGGAAGGTGTAAGAATATATAAGAATGAATTGTACTTTGATTTCATTAATGAGTATCCTGACTACGGACCGAAGTCTCGTATGACAATAAGTAGACAAGTATTTTACAAGTGGTTACACGCTTATGCAGAATACAAAACAGGCAACCCGCCAATTGATGGTAAGGATAACACAGGTAGGTGGATAGAGTTAAAATCGGAAACTATACAGGAACAAGAAGACGAGGAGGAATTTTTATTTTGAAGTTCAGGGATTATCAAATAGAGATTATAAATAAATCGGTCACGATTTTACAGCAGCACCTGTTTTGTTATTTATCAATGGAGGTTAGAACAGGTAAAACTCTGACTGCTTTAGGGGCAGCAGAGAAATTAGGTATAAAAAGCCTTTTGTTTGTTACTAAGAAAAAAGCAATGAGTTCTATTGATGCTGACTTTAATAAACTAAAGCCAAGTTATGATATAACTATAATAAATTACGAAAGCCTTCATAAGGTAAGAATCAATCAGCCTAACACGTTTGATTTAATTGTTCTTGATGAAGCACACACGCTTGGAGCTTATCCAAAGCCAAGTAAGAGAGCTAAATTAGTTAAAGAAATAATATTAAAACAAAACCCTTATGTTATTCTGATGTCTGGAACTCCAACTCCAGAGTCTTTCTCTCAGATGTATCATCAGGTTTATGCTTGTCCAAAGAGTCCGTTTAAACAGTATGTAAGTTTTTATAAGTTCGCTAAAGATTATGTTAATGTAGTCCAGAGAGTCATCAACTCATTTCACATCAATAGCTATGATGATGGTAAGCCTACAATACTTGATGAGATGAAACCATTTATGATAAGTTACACACAGAAAGAAGCTGGGTTTAAATCAGAAATTAAAGAACATATTTTAAAAGTGCAGATGAGTGAGCTGACATACAACTTTGTTAAAGAAATGAGAGAGCATGGTATAATTACAGGTAAGAAAACTGAGGAAGTAATACTCGGAGACACAGGAGTAAAAAAAATGTCAAAGATTCATCAGTTATTTTCAGGTACAGTAAAAATGGAGAGTGGTAAACGTATGGTAACCGACCTAACAAAAGCTAAGTTTATACGTGCTGAATTTAAAGATAAGAAGATAGGTATATATTATAAATTTAAAGCCGAGTATGATGCCTTAAAAGAGGTCTACGGGGATGATTTGACTGATGATTTAGAGACGTTTAAACAAACTGATAAAAATATAGCGCTTCAAATAGTAAGTGGTCGAGAAGGAATTAGTTTAAAGGAAGCTGACTGCCTTGTGTATTACAACATAGATTTTTCAGCTTTAAGTTATTGGCAGTCTCGTGACAGGATGACCACCAAAGATTCAAAAGTGAGTGATGTGTATTGGATATTTGCAGAGAGAGGAATCGAAACAAAAATTTATAAAACTGTAACCAATAAAAAAGATTACACACTCAGACATTTTAAAAAAGATTTACTAAGTTTATAATTATGAAAGAACAAAAATTAATAGAGATGATGAACAAGCTAGATAGGCTAGACAACATCATGCAAGAAGTCATCAAAGAGATGATGAACATCAGAAGCCTATCGGTTGGAACGCTTGAAGCTCTCAAGAGAATGAAGGGGTATGACAAGGCTATCGAACAGCTTAAGAAAGATGCTGAGAAAGACAAAAAGAAAGCTGAGGATGAAGGACAGAAAAACTAATTTCGACTACGACTTAGTCATCGGTCAACAAGGCGAGAAGTTAGTTGACAATATATTTAAAAACTCTAAAGTAGAAGTTAAAAGAGATTTCTGGACAGGCACTACAGGAAATATTGCTGTTGAGTTTGAAAGTAGAAACAAACCTTCAGGTATTTCTAAAACTAAATCAGATTATTATGCGTTTGTTCTGGCAGAAGAGTATAGGGATGAGGTAATAATTATAATCAAAACAAAAAGATTAAAAGAGATAGCTAGGGAGTATTACTTAAAAGGTTGTATAAAAAAAATGGGTGATGACAAAACTTCTTTATCGGTCTTAATACCAATAAAAGAATTAAGTAACTTTGCGTATGACAGAGCAACAAATTCAAACTAAAAAAATTAAATCGCTGGAAGCCGATGGTTACTTTGTTATTAAATTAATTAAGACTAATAAGAATGGTATACCTGATGTACTTGCATTACATCCTGACTATGGTATTGAGTTTTATGAAATTAAAACTAAGAAGGGAAAGGTGTCTAAGCTTCAGGAGTACCGTATGAAAGAATTAAAAGAATATGGATTTATCGCAGAGATTTACAGGGGATGACCACTTTTATGAAATGGAAGAAAATTTTTTAGAAGAGTTAGAAAGTTTACCTCCACTTTATAGCGCTGGAATTATAATGCAGCTTGACAAACTTGCAACTGAAATGCATGAAGAAAAAAAATATGCTGAAGAACCTAGAAGGTTTGGCATGTTAGCAGGTGTTGTCACTATGGAAGACCCTTTGTTTTTTAGCGTGGAATACTTAAACTCAAGAAGTATGTTCCCTTTGTTTTATAAATTTAACATTATATCTTCGGATGAATACTTAGACTACATTAACCTAAATAAAACTATCAACTATGAAAACAATTGAAATTAAAGAATGCACAAAATTAAAAGCAATAAGAAATGAAGTCGTTAAAAAACTTAACGCAGATATAACAAAGAAAAACAGAAACCGAGAGCTAGTGTATGGAAGAGCTGTTTATTATAAGTTATGCAAAAACTTAACCAGTCATTCTTTAACTGACATTGGCTCATTTATTTATAAAGACCACGCTACTGTGCTTCATGGCTTAAAGGTTTTTGAAACCTTTGAGTTAAATAATGATTACTATTACATTGAAGCTTATGAAGAAATGTTTAATAAGTTAAAATTAAATTATGCAATCAACATAAAAAATTCTAAGGACTTAAAGACAAAGTATTATAAGTATGTAAATGAAAACATTAATTTAAAAGAAAGAAACAAAAGCATAAGAGTTTTAATTAAACGAGAGTTTAAAGATATATTTAATGAATGCAGAAAAGAGTTTGGGTATGTACCGCAAACTGCATACTTGAAACAAAGATTTGCAAAAATTAACGAATTGTTGAAAAAAATTTCTTAACTTAGAAGTAGCATTGATACTTATGTCTTATAATATAGATGATGTTGAGAAAATTATAGGCTTCACGAGCTGGAGTAATAAAAGAAAAATCGATACACTATTTGAGATTGACGCAGACCTTTATTGTAATTTAGGTAGCAAGTCTAGTAAGACAGAGGTAGACAAGGTTAAAAGACAGTCTCGTAAAATATATAAGGCTATCAAAACAATCGATGAGTACACAGGGAGGTTATTGTTAAGAGAACAGTAAACCTTAAAAATGAATATAACACCGCTAGAACAAAAGCGCATTCGTAATATAAATTATATAATGGATGATCTTCACGACTCCGTTAACAACATCTACGAGTTGTTAATAGATCAAGAGTATAGCGATTTAAAGGGAGAGGTTTCTAAGATAACAACAAAACTTAAAACCATAACTGATTCCCTTGAAGATGAGATATAAAGATTTCCGACCTCGCCTAAAAGGTGATAAAAAAATAGCTTACGATAACTTAACTAAAAATGAAAGACGTATCCTTGTCATAGGAGATATACACGCACCCTTTGAACTTGATGGATATTTAGAGTTTTGTCAGGATATATACGCAAAGTATTTATGTAACCAAGTAATATTTATTGGAGACATTATTGATAATCATTACAGTTCATACCACGAAACATCAAGCGATGCTCTAGGTGGAGCTGATGAGCTGGAGTATGCAATTCGAGCTGTGTCTGAATGGAAAGATTCCTTTCCTGATGCAGATGTAATTATAGGAAACCATGACAGGATGGTGATGCGTAAAGCTCAGACATCAGCGATACCTTCTATGTGGATTAAATCTTACAATGAGGTTTTAGGAACTGCTTGGAACTGGGTAGAGAGAGTAGTGTATGATAATGTACAATACATTCACGGAGAGGGAGGAACGGCTAGAACAAAAGCTAAGAACGACATGATGTCTACTGTTCAGGGACACATACATACACAGGCATATATTGAGTGGATGGTTGGAAGAAACTTTCGTATCTTCGGTATGCAGGTAGGCTGCGGTATAGACACAACATCATACGCAGCTGCTTACGCAAAGCATTTTAAGAAACAAGCGATAGGATGTGGCGTTGTACTGGGCGGACATACCGCAATAAATTGTCTAATGGAACTATGAAAAATTCAAAACTAAACTTTCTAATTGTAGCTATTATAAATGCAGTGATACTATACGTAATCTTCTGGCATTTATTTAATTAATTACCTTTCTGCAGGCAAAGAACCGCCTCCTCCAGAACTACCTGAAGATCTGTCATAATTTTCTGCATAGAATTTTTTTCTTTTAGATCTGATGTAATCTTTGTATAATGGAATAAACCCAAGCTGACCTATAATTTGCGGTACAATTACTTCTTCAAGTTCTTTAACCGCCCTATCTCTTGCCTCTTTAGTTTTTCTTGTCTGTGTTCTATTGTAAAGTTCAATAGCTCTACGTGCAGTTTTATAATACTCTACATACGGACCAGTTAATATTGGAAGTATTTGTTTGTCAATACCTTTGTCAAGTCTGTCTAATGTTATTAAACTATATACAATAGAATTATCATAAGAATTGTAAGGTTTACCATCACGCAGCTCATCTAAGTATTGTTTGTTAAATTCTTCAATACCTAAGTTTACTGGAAGCGATGGTATGTTTCCAAGGTTTTGTCTAAACATTAATGTCATTACTGAACCTATTAGTTGTCTGTATATTAATGAATCTAATTCCTCATCATCATCATCTGGAGCGTTAAGAATTTCTTCGTCTAATAAATCGGCTAGTATACCATAAGCTATTACGTATGAAGACATTCTAGCTAATACACCTGCAAGTAAAAACCCTGCTCTTCGAGAGGACATTTCTCCACTATTAACCAACGCTCCTATAGCTTGTCTTGCTGTTGCGTACTCGTTTAATGTAAAGTTTGCCATAAAAGAATTAATAGTTCTATAATAATCTTTTACATCACCCCTTTTTACATTTTTAGCAATAGCATTAAATGGATTTGCAGATGTTGAAATAGATATTACTGTTCGGTCTGCATCTCTAACAGCTTTATCTATTGCTTTCTTATATTTAGAATCAGTAAGATATTTTGATTTACCTTCAGCAATTTCATCTAAATCTTTTACCGTTATGTCTATGTTTTCTCCAAACTCTTGTTTAACATTTTCCTTAAACTCATTAGCAAACTTAGACACCCAGATAGGTCTGGAAATTGTTCTATCTCCACCTGCCATTAAAAAGTCTGAAGCTTTAGCGATATTATCGTAAGTTAATTTTTTTGGTAGTCTTGTTAATTGATCTAACTTATTTAGAAAATTATTATACAACCCTCTTTCTCCTTGACTAATATTTAAAATTCCACTTCGATCAGAATATTTTGAATCTGCCTCTAACCTTCCTCCTAGCTTATCAGTCTCTCCTGAGCCAAGCTCCGTTAACATATTTATATATTTATTGTTAGCCTTTGCGCCAACCTTCATAGAGAATGAACCATACTTAGTAACAGCATCCATTACCACTGATGGTTTTTCTGCCATAAGCATAGCTGAGTTACCCGCAAGCTCTGCTGCAAATCTAGGTGCTGACCCAAGCAATAATCTATATCCAATTCTTTTAGCCTCGGTAGCTATAGTAGTACCATAACCAGAGGGAACAAATGAACGTAAATAAGAGACTCTTAATAATTCTCTAATCGTCTCTTCAATACCAATGGTAGCAGCCACCTGTCCATCATTACCATTTTCATATTTTTTTACAAGGCCTGCAGCTATTTTTTGAACATTACTTACGTCTGGAGACATATAGTAATCTAAATAAACTTCTTGTGTTCCTCTTAGCGATGATAAGAAAGGATCAAAACTAACAGCTTTCACACCCTCTGTTCTTTCTAATAAGTTTTTACCTCTTGTGGTTTCGCCAGAAAAATCTTTTGCTTGTTTATCTGCTATATCAATTTCTTCATTTCTTGTACCCACTACAACTCTATGAGAATAATCATTTAACATTTCTAGTGTAAGACCTCTTCTTTCAGCAGCTTTCAAAGCGAAGGGCTCAAGCTTACTATTTTCTTCTTGTAATAAATTGTATACTTTTTTTTGTGTAGGACTTAAAGAATTATAAACATTTTCAAACGTAATACCACCGTCTTGTATATACTCGTCTCTTAATTTTTCTAAAGCTAATGCAGTTTTTCTATTGACCCCCATTAGTTTTCCTGCTTTACCTAGTCTTATAGTAAAATTCAACATATCTAATACAGGAGGAGTCACATCACTATCAGGATTTGCCTCATGTATTTTTGCTTTTTGTGCAATAGCTATTCTGTATCCATTTATTTTAGCTTTATTTCTATCGCCTTTTGACTCTTTTAATAAACTATCTTGAGATTCAAGAATAATTTTTTCCTTTTGTCTAAATCTGTCTGCGTATTGTTGATATGATTTTACTAAGGGTAAAAATAATTTTCTATAAAAAAGTGTACTGTTTTCATTGCCTAGTATATAATCTACTGCTGTAGTTGGAGCGCTACGTAATTGTTCTTGCATTACATTAATAACTCCTTTACCTCTTGCTAAAGTATTTTTAATGTATGCGTAAGCATTACCAAAGTTTAATCTTAAAATCTTAGCATCAATTTTATCTACACCTTTAGCACCCAATTCATCTACCGTCTTATCAATTTCTGTGGGTTCTTCTTTTGTTTTTTTACCTTTAGGTTTTGGGGGAGGAGTTTGTTTTTCTTTAGTTTGAAACTCCTCAAGGATTACTTCACCCTCACCGTAGTCAAACATATTTTTACCTGTTTTTATATTATCTAATTCATTTTGAGCGTCAGCTTTCCTTTTTAAAGGTAGTATTATACCTGTTTTTATATTTCTAATTATCCATTTACCATTTCCTTCTTCATCAATCTCAAAGTCCTCTTGTCCTTTTCTGTTATCTATTATTTCAAAATCAGCAACTCTTTCTCTTGGATTCTCTGGAAGAGTATAAGTTTCTTCTACTACCTCTTCTTGTGTAACCTGTTCAGCTAAACCTTTTGATTTTATATTTTCTACTTTTTGTTGAATCACACCAGCTGCTTGTTCTTCACTAAACCCTTGAGAAGTAAATTCATTTGCTGCAGATTTCACTAATTCTAAAAATGTACCACCGCTATTTATAAATGATTGTACAGACTCTCTTACCAATAAAGCGTCTGAATAATTAGTGTCTGGGTTGCCTAATAAACCTGTTTTAAAATCTTTTTTAGCCTGCGATTTACTAACAGGTTTTGAATATTTATTTACAATACTCTTAACTTTTGTTGCATCAGATTTTTCAATATAAGGTCCAAATCCAAAAGGTTTTTCTTTTTCTTTTACTGAAAGACTCTCTACTATAGAATTGATTTTATTTAAAGGCGCATAAAGAATTGATTTCCATTCTCTATTCTCTAACTCATTGTCTATTTTACCAAACAAATTTTCATCTTTAGGATTTTGACTATCCTCTATTTTAGATTGTAATATTTCTAATTCTTCTGTAGTTTTATTTTTAATATCTATCTCGCTCGCATCGTCCTCAACCTCAGTCGTGACCTCTTCGGCTGGTTGCGTAGTTTGGGTTTCCTCGGATGCAATCTCTCCGGTAGTGACTGCCCCTTGGGTGTCTCCTGTTCCCACTGCTGGGCTAGTTTCGGGTTGTTCCGATACAGGTATCGTCTCTGTGCTTGGCTCTTGAATGGCATCTGTTATTTGTTTTATTTGTTCATCTATTTTTTGTGCGTTTCTATTTCCTTCAGGCGTATTGCTTGATGTTTTTTCTTTGTAATCAATATTCAATTCTACCAATTCAGTTAATTGTTCATCAGTTATATTGTTTTTTTGATTATCAGTAAGTCCTTTTAATACTTCATTTTTAGTTGTGGCTTTTTTATACAAATTGTTTTTTTCATTTTCTAAACCACTGTCATTTTTTATTGTAATATTATTTAAAGTTTCTATGTACTCCGTGTTGTTTTCTTTTATGTCAGGTTGTCCATTTATAATATCTATAACATCATTTTTTGTAACCCTCTCTCCATCTATTTCATAAGTTGCGTTTCTAAAACTAGGTATAATTGCTTCTGGAGAACCAAGCTCACCAAATGCTTCAAACCCTATCTCAGCCACATCCATTTCTTGTCCGGCTGCTGCTCTACCTGCTACCTCTCCTAAACCACCCCCAACAAATTCTGTTCCTGATCTTATAGCTGTCTGAGGGCCTGGCAATACCCTGCTTGTAGGCACAGTAACACCTCCTACTTTTAAATCCCCTAATCTTTTTATGTTTCTTCCAGACCTTGCAAGCTGTGATGCAACACCCGCTGTTATTGTATTTACAAGTGCAATAGAATAACCCCTGGCTTTAGTTCTAGATTTAACTTTTCTAAAAGCTTCATCATCATTTAATATTGCAGCAATACTATCGTCATTAAACTCTAATCCTTTCTTCTCTATTTCTTCTTGTAAAAACTCGGTAAAGGCTAGACCTCCTTCTAATGTATTTGTTAGTCCAGCAATAGCTCCTAACTTTGCTCCAGTTAAAGCAGTAACACCAGCCCCAGGCCCTGTTGCAGCTCCTGCTGCCAAACCAGTTAATGCACCTGCCCCTGCACCTTTTACCGCTCCGAATGCTACTGTCGGATTTATCATACTAGCCATAGATTGTGCAATAACCCCTGACAATACAGATGGATTCTTTGATATACCTTTTATAAACCCAAGCCAAGACTTATCATTATCTTCATAAATTTTTTGAAAGTCCATCATCTCATCTGTGACTGGAATGGATTGCATTCTACCAACGGCATCTGCGTATTGTTGAATGTCTTGTTTGGTTGCCCTTGAACCTTTTCTTTGTAGTTTTAAAGCTTCATTAAGGCTAGCTCCTTGAGCTATACCCTGTCTTATATTAACAAAAGTGTCATCTATTAAATCAGTTATACCACTCTTACCAAATGTTCTTTCAAAAAAACCATCTTCTTCTTGAGTAAATTCAGGTTCTGGTAAATCCGAAGTGCCAACCTGCGATTGTGAAACCGTATCTTGAGTAAAGTCTTTTTTTTTTAACTGACCGCTTGTTACAAGTTGATCGAATAAATCTCCAAATTGATTTCGTAATGTTGCCTCATCAACCTCAGTTCCATTAGGTGTTATGTAAATTATTTCTTCCATTAAAATTAATCAAATAAATAAGAATACTTTTCCGTAAAGACTGAAGAGAAATTTATATCAGGTAAATTTCCTTTTTCAATTTCTACTTGTTCTTCTATAGATAAATTTCTTCCAGCTTCTTGTTCTACATCATCTATTAATTTTTCAACACGGCTTTCGCTGTCAAACAATTTATCTTTATCTTGTTTGTTTTTTCTTGCTTTAGCTTTATCTGAAGCAGTTTGTTTTTTATTTGCCTCTATCTCTTCTGCTTTCCCAAATATTTCTGTCTGCCCATATATTTCATGCGGATAATCAGGATATAATCTAGCAAACTCTGCAGTTAAAAATTTATCTTTTACTTTACCTCCATTTTTTTCGGTTATTGATGCAAATCTTGCTGAGTTTTCAAATTGTTTTCTATCAAACACAGCAGAACCATCATCATTTTTTTCTGTTAAGGTTAAAGGTTTTACTTTTTTAATCCAACCTCTTTTTTTAGCTTTTATTATAGCTGGACTATCTTCTTGTGTTGTAACATTTTCTTCTACCACTGTTGGGTTTGGCTCTGTCGCCGTCGGTGTATTTGTATTTATTTGATTTAAATCAATACCAAGATCAGAAGCAGCTTGATTTACATCTACCGGTGTAGTGTCTGCATCTGTGTTTGTTGTCTGTATTTCTGAAGGAGTGGTAACAACACCTGTGGATTGATTAAACCTACCTGTCTTATAAGCATTTTTAATAAATCTATCTGCCGGATAAAGTGTAATAAAGTTTTCAAGTAATGCAGTTACTGTATTACCGTCTGTTATGTTTTCCAAACTATATTTAATTTCTATAGGTTTAGCTAAAGCTTTACCTGAAGCATTAAAAGCTGGAGTAGTAAAGTACATATAAGTACCATCTTCTGTAATAGTTGTTCCAAAGCCAGAAGCATACCTATTAAGAAGATCTAAAGAAGCCTTTACTGCATTAGACCCTTTCTTCTTAGCTGGGCCAGCTAGTGAATAATAATTTGTATCAAATGTGCTGACTATATCAGAGCCAACTGTATCGTTTATATCTCTTTTAATTTCAGCTTGTAAGTTAGATGTGTCTATATCATCAGCTCTTAATCCTTTAAGTTCTATGTTTCCTTTCTCCACTCTATTTCTTGCATCTTGAATTTTTAAACGTTCTAATTCCTTTTCGTTTGCAGTAAGTTCTTGTACCTCAATTACTGTTTCTGGAATAGAGTTTGTAATTTCATTCTTAACTATCTCTCCAGCTTTATCTTTATCATAATCGTAAGTTCCGTTTTTTATGTCATAATATATGTATCCATCCTTACCTTTTAAACTCTCATCTTGAGTATACTCAAAACCATTTTGATATAAAATACTAAGCATTTGGTTTTCATCTCCCAATATACTATCAGTTAAAGAGTTAATAGTTTTAGTAGCTTGTTCTGATCCTATCTCAGCTCCTAATATTGTAATAACTTCTCTCCCATTTTTGTCTTTATATTTTTTAGTACCCGACCCTTTAATTCTGTTTTGAATTTCTTGTCTGTAATTATATTCTAGCTCTTGCTGAGAAGATAAAGTTCCTAACTGTGAAACATTTACAACTTCATTTGTTGGATTACCATTCTCATCTGTCTTTACTAAAATTAACTCATCAGTAATTGGATCAATGATTGCTTTTGTGTTTTTAAAATCAAACATATCTTGAGCCAATCCCATTTGAAAAATCATTTTACCTGACGCTCTTTTGTTTGGGTCTTGTGACTGAGCAAGCTTCATGTTCTCATCTAGCTTTGAATTAAAGTTTTTTGAGTATAGAAAAAAGTTTTCAGTGCTACTTTTTAAGTTTGCTCTTTTATTGTAGTATTCCTGTTCTGATATTTCTCCTCTCTTTAATTTATTTAAATTATTCAAGGCAGCAATAGAAGCTTGGTTAGTGTAAGAGGAAATTACGTTATTTAAATCCGTATTATAACCAACAGGTTTGTCGATTAAAGTTTTTGTAAAATCACTATATTGATTTTGTATTTCTTCTTTTCTTTTTGTACGGCTTTCTTGGTCTGACTTAATAAAGTCAGTCATCTCTTTACCGATTGCTCCCCAATCGATTTGTTGAGGCTCATCTCTTTTTACATATCCATATCCTAATGCCATATTATCTTGCTTTTAATTGCCCTAAAGTTGGTAATGTGCTTGCTGGCATGTATTGCGATGTTATACCTGCGTAAGGGTCAATAACACTAGCTGAAGGAAGTGAAGCTTTTAATTGAGAGTCTACTATAGCTCTATCAGGTAACTGTGTTCCCGCTGCGCCGCTTTTACCATATAATGCGCCACTTTCAATTCCCATCATTGCCATACTACCCAATCCTTGTATACCGGCAGATAATGCTGCTTGTCTAGCTGCTGCAGCATCAGCGGCTATTTGTTGTTGCCCCCTTGCTTCTGCTAAATCTAATTCTGTTCTAGCTCCTTGTAATCTTGACTCTTCTTGTGCAGCCAATTGCTGTAATTGTTGCATTTCTCTGGACATTGCCGCTCTTTGCCCTGCCGCACCTGCTTGTTGAGCCATCAAAGCTTGACCCGCTACGGCAGCTGCCCCCCTGGTTTCTCCTTCGACTCCAGCCTGCAATGCTGCTGCGCTTGTCTGAAGCAAAGCTTCTCTTTCTAATTCATAAGGTTCTTTAGCTATTGAAAGTCCTTCTAAATAATTAACATCTAATTTGTCTTTAGCTTCTTGAAAAGCTTTTTCTGCTTCTCGCTCTGCCTCTTCTTGTATTTTTCTTTGTTTACCTGCTTGTACAAAACTGCCTGTAGTTGATGCCGCTGCTAATCCCAAGGTTGCTATCGTAGTAAATGCTGCCATATTATATTTTTTTTATCATTTCGTGTGTATAACTATCGCCTTTCATATACCCAAGGTCTTCATAAGTTTTAATTAAACCATCGTGTCTTAATAGTGCATAAATATATCCACCGTTTTGTGAACATATATTTGTTAAGGTACTAACTAAAAATTTAACTGCCTCGTGTCTCAATGCTTTATCTTCTATTTTATTATCCGATATTATCCAATCAACCCAACTTACTTTTGAGTTGGTAACATACATAAAACCTGCGCAAACAGGCTTGTTATCTACCATTACCATCAGTCCACCTTCTCCATTTTCTGGTAAAAAATCTTGAGCTGGCGCTTGCCAACCCCAATCTTTCCACCAACCTATCAATACATCATTATAATCAGATGTCTTTAATTTCCTTATACTAAAGTCCATACTACTGCAAAGATACTAATTTTACGGATAGCTTTTCATAACTTCCGACTCAACAGCAAAGAGTTCAGTCGATATAGTGCTTTCGTTTATTAATGTAAATATACAGTAATGTCCAAGCAAACCATGAGATTCTGCCACTGAACCTTTAATGTAAAGTATATAAGGGTCTTGAATTGTGATAGTCGATGCTCCAGTAATACTTGTATCAATTACAATTTGATTTACACCAGCTGGTATATCTACGTTTATGTTTGTTATTTGTCCACCCAAACTAATTGTTGTATAGCTTGGTAAAGAAAAATATAAATAATCACCTATACTTACAATGTTTCCTATGCTAACTAATGGATTTGTTGAAAAATTAATTGTAGTAGTATTTCCTATTGCTGAAACACTAGTAGACCTTCCTATACCATTAGCCGATCTCATTGCGTATTGGCCTGGTAAAGATGGAACTTCTCCTGTCTGTCTTAAATACGCAAAATACGCTCCTTCTTTTTCTTCAAACCAATTGCTTTCTATAAAACCATTTTGTTGTATATCGGTTTCTAAATTTGCCTGCCAAGCTTGATCTGATTCTAAGTTTATAGTTTTAAATATTTTATTATCAAGCGGGTTTTGATTAAAGACTGTTGTAATTTGAGAATTATATTGGTCTCCATAAAAATTATTTCTGCTTCCATTGGCATTGTGTTGGTATAAATTACCACCATTAAATGTATAAAAGTATTGATTCATACCAAGCATATAATCAGGTATGTATGAATAAAACGATGGCCACCCTTTTGAAGTTTGACTATACGTTAAAGTATACTCCGTTTCTACCGGTGAAGGAATAGGTGGAACAACACTAGTTGGAGTAGGAACTGTTGGCGTAGGTGTCGGAGCTGGTGTAGCTGTAGGAGTAGGTGTTGGTCCTGTAGGTGTAGGGGTAGGCGTAGGCGTAGGCGTAGGCGTAGGTCCTATAGGAGTAGGCGTAGGTGTAGGGGTAGGGCAAGGTCCATTGAAAACAACATTACCGTTACCACTTGTTACAGTAGGAGCACTTAAAGCACACACCCCTATGGAATCACCTTCTGGCACACTCTCTGTTTGTGGGTTACCAGCACAGTCTGTGTAACTGAAGTTACCACCACCTGCTCCACCTTCAAGTTCCCAATCATTACAACCAGTTGGTGTAGGCGTTGGTGTAGGAGGTACAGTGGGGGTCGGCGTTGGATTAGCTATTAAACAAGCAGTACAATCTGTATATGAATTAAGATAATCGTTACTATTTGCCGGTGATGCTGTTTCATCTATCTCGTAACATCTACCGTCTGGCATCTCTACTATATCACCCGGCAATACTCCACTTGCAAATGTTGTTCTTACACTACTGTACAATGTTCCTCCCCCTCCTGGACAAGCAGTAAGCGTAAAATAATTATAACCTACTGGTGTAGGTGTAGGTGTTGGTGAAGTAGTAGGTGTGGGTGTAGGCCCACCAGGTGTAGGTGTAGGTGTAGGTGTTGGTGAAGTAGTAGGTGTGGGTGTGGGTGTGGGTGTAGGTCCTACAGGAATATCGCCACAATCAGAACTACATGGATCTACGGTGTCAAAGGCTGAACCAGATAGAGAAGTTACAGTAACTGTTCCTTCTTCGAGTACACAAGCCTCAATAATGCTATCGGGCTGCATAGTGTAGTTAATTAGTTGTCCACTACAACAATCAATTTCAAACGTACACTCATCCCCTACTGCTCCTATAGGACAAGATAATATATAAATGTTACAAGTCATACGCTAAATATTGTTACAAATTTACGAATTTAAATGCAATGTCTTTTTTTAACTAACTTGTAATATATACTCTTTTAATCTATCTACCGGTTTCCATCCTAATCTATCTATAGCATCTGAATTTACTCTTTGACTACTTCTATAATTACCTTTCTGTTCAGGTATATACTCGATGGGGTGATTAAAATAACTTGCCAGTTCATTTATACTTATAGGACTATTTGTACCAAGCTCCCAAGCATCTTCATGTGATTTATTGTTTATGTAAATTCTCCATAAACCGTCCACTATATCATCTATATAAGTAAAGTCCCTAGTTTGCTTTCCATCACCTACTATTGTTAGTGGCACTTTATCTCTTTTCTGTCTTCTAAATATACCAACTACTGCTGCAAAATCATCATCTACTATTTCACCCGGACCATACACATTATAAAACCTTGCAATATGAATAACCATGTTATAGGTATCTCTATACATCTTACATAACTGCTCACCTAAGTATTTAGTTGTGGCATAGGGTGACCCCGTGTATCTATGATGTTTACTACTAGAACCGGCATATATTATTTGTATGTTATTTTTTCTACAATAATCTAGTACTCTTTGTGTGCCGGTTACATTACTATCAAATGTAGCAGAAGGATTAGTAAAACTTGGCTGTACTCTACTTAATGCTGCAAGATGAAAACATATATCAAACTTTCCTTTTACTAAATTTATATTATTAATATCTTCTTGTATTACCTTAGTACCGGGTACATAATTGTCCATAGTACCTGTGCTAAGATTATCTATTATTGTTACCTCACAATTTTCTTTGACTAATCTTTTAACCAAATTACTTCCTATAAAGCCTAACCCGCCAGTTACTAATATCATGCTAATGGTTTTTTATATTTTCTCCAATCAACTTTAATTAATTTATATGCTAAAGGATTTTCCTTAACTAATAAATCTAAATACTTTTCATCACTTCCAATATAACCTTGTTTTAAATAATGATCTATTAATTCAATATATTTTTTATTTAAATCTTTTATTATATAACCTGGTACTACAATTGCTCCGCCTTGTATAAACCGTGTTTGGGATAATAAATGATGTTCATTAACAAGTATATTTACTTTATCATGATGACTAAAAAATTGAGGTCTAATAGGATTAATTTTATTAGGGTCAGGCCATTTAGTATTTGAGTATTCTCCTTCTCTGTATACTGCCGCATCCTTCCATATTAAAGAATTACAAGGCAAATATTGTTTTTCAAAAACTTCTTGCATTAGTGATAACTTACTATACATTATAATATTATACCAAGGTTGGCACATTTCAGGAACATCATTGAATTGAACTATTTTAGCAAATTTATCACTTTCCATTAGTTCTTTTACTTTATGATAATGTGATTTATATAATTCTAATTCTTCTTTTTTTTTAATTATTATTTTAGTTTGTTCTAAATTAGGATCATATAATATTCTAGTTTCTAATATATTTTTTTTAAATTTTTCTTCAGTAAAAAATACCATAGGTGTATTCATGCTTAATAAATGCTCTGACCAGCTTAAATAAGTATGGTAGTTCATATAAAAGTTAGACCATTTGTCTCTACCTATATCAAAAAGTGCAGACACAATAGTAGGTTTTATATCCATGACCAATGTATTTTAGAATGTTTATGTTTTACATTTACTATATCATCATCAAAATATTTACTTTTAGATGTATTATTAAATATAGTGTCTAATTTAAATCCGTGATAATTTAATATTGTAGGAACAAATCCTTCACTATATCCATATATTCCATCAAATAATAATTCGTGTAATAATTTAAGTGCAGGATTAGATAATCTCACAATAGGAAAAAAAGAACCAAATTTTTCTGTTATATAATCAGGCAACTTATCTCCATCTCCTGGAAATCGTTCAAACCACATGTGTTGAGATGTTGTTTTTTTATCTATGTAAGGAATTTTATTCTGTGTTTCTGTATCTGTATTTTTAAAAACATAATAAGAAAAAAAATCAGCATCATTATTTTTAAAAGAATTAAAAAACACATCCCAATTATCTATAGTTACATCATCATCAAAAAACCAATAATAATCAAATTCACGATTAAAATGATAATAATATAACATTCGTAAATGAGCATAAAACCAAATTATATCTCTATTACCAAATGAGTTCCAATAATGTGCTTTGCTTACTTCTCCTGTAAAATTAAAAGTATCTCTAATTAATTGTTTATTATATTTTATTCCAGAGATATTAAAATCTTGTTTTGTTATATCGGCTAAATAACTAAAATCAAAATTTACCTTATTCCAATGAGACATATAAGCATTATACGAATCGGCACAAGTACATACTATTTTAGCTTCCATATTTTTGTAATTCTTTTTCCCATGTTGGTATTCTGTTAAACTGATGCACTATAGCATAATCTTTATATTCAGGTACTTTATATCTTTCAGTTAAAATACTTTTAAATCCCCATTCTTCAAAAAATTGTGTTGGCCCTCCTATAGCACAATGTAAACACCAATTATCATTTATATTGTATAATTTAGTTCGTTCTCTTGAAAAAAATGGGTTTTCTTTTTTATAATGCAATATGTTTAACGCTGCTTGATCTCTAATATCATGTCCATCAGACAATACACATTTCATCCACATTAAACCTAATAAATTAGCTACATATAATGGTTTACCTGCTATTACCCCAGAGCATATTATTTCTTTATTTTGTAAATAAGATACTTCTTCAGGAAAACTTTTTATTAAAACATCATTATTCCAAGGTTCTTCTCTATGCAATACACCTTCAGCTGCAAAATACAAATCGTATCTATCTAATTCAAAATTAATAAATGGATTTTTTAAAAAAACTACATCGAATACATCTGTAACTAAAACTACATCATATTCATTTAAATGTAATTGTAGATATTGTTCTTGATGTATTAATCTATCATTATTAACAGTCGTTTCATTTGGTGGTTTAACTTTAGTGTGTGGTATGTCGCCTAATAAATTTTTATCTTCTTCAGTTAATCCCGGGACAACTAACATTACATCCCCATCACATACTTTTTTAAAACTATTATACCACAGTTTTACTTTATTTATATTTTCAGTAATATTATTAGCAGTGCCCAATAATAATTTTCTCATAATTTACCTATTATTTTTTCAGCCCACGTTTTTTCTTTACTGTAAGCCCATACAATCCATCTATCTGGTTTTTGAACATTTGCCTCAATCCAAATTTTTATAAATTCATTTGTTTTTTGTATTTTATTATTAAAACTTACATCATCTTTTCTATACAACTCCTTACCATTTTTATCCTCTAAAATAACAGCAGCAAAAGTATAATCTTTTTCTTTAAAACTGTCAGTATGTAAATCTATACAATGTTTAAATACCTTATTCCAAGATTCATCACTTTTACCTAATGTTGGTATTTTATTATCTAAACATGATTGTCTTACTGATCTATCGCTAAACTTAATACCAGCATATTCTTCGTAATCCTCTAATGTTCTTTCTTTACCAAGACCATAAACACCAAAATGTTTCTCATTACAAGGAGTACAAACTTCACCATCTACTCCTAATAGCTGTCTTACCCTACTATGTGTATGTGTGTTTTTTTCTACCCAAGTTGAATCGTCGTCCCAATGTTTTGTTCTACCTGTTCTTGTGTACTCGTGATAAGCAATTATTTCGTTTGGATGAAATAAATCATAACCATGAGTAAAAGATCTAACAGCAAGAGTTATTTCCTCACCGTGAAAATAAAAAGAAGGGTCATGCTGAACCTCTTCTGCGTGTTTGCCTGTTGTAAAAACAAAGTGTGCTGAATAAAACCTCGCCGGTAAAGGTTTGCTTGTATCTTCAATTGTATAAGGAAGAAAAAATACTACACCTTCTGGGGTAAATCTATCAAATTTCATTCCCCAAACTTCAGCTTTATTTTCAATGTTAAAATTATTTGGATCGTATGAAGTAGCGTAAGTAGTAAGTAGTGGTTTTTCATGTCCTAATTCTTGTAAATTCTCATACATTGTAATCAACTTAGTATCCCAGTTTTTTACAAATCTATGGTGACTATCAAGTTGTAGTGTATATTTTTCATTATTGTATTCTTGCTGTATTAAGTTACGTGCCCAACACGCTCCGTGTGCTTCATTAAAAGGAATATCTAATATTTTAAGCCTTTTATCTTTTCTGTACTTATCTATGTCTTTGTTAAATTCGTCTTCTGGATAATATTGAAAGCAGATACACACCGTTAGATTGTCCGGAAATTCTGCATTTGCAAACAATGAATCTAATGTAGGTGCTAATTCTGGGTCACGGTACGCTGCAATTTGGATGAATATACTATTTTTCGACATGATTAATTTGATTAAATTTAATTAAAGTTATTAATTATAAACCAATTAAAAAAATATTAAATATTATATAAGTTTTTAAGTTTTGTAATTTTCTCAAGCAACCATTCATATCCAAGTATATCATAAGCTTTTTGATGCCATTGTATATTAGCTTCAGGTGTTAATATTTTTAAATTATTTATTTCTTTATATCCCTCTAATTTATTTGACACAAAAACATCTAAAAAATATCGATGCGGTTTAGCGCCACACATAACAGTAAATTGATTTATTATATGACTTCCCCAAGAATGACCGCCATTTATATCTAACTTTAATCCTAATTCACAAACTAAATCTACAGATTCTGGAGTTATACTTATATCTATCCAGTGTTTATCATAATCCTCTATGTAACCATTATAATGTTTAGACCAGCCCCCTAAAACAATTACGTTGCCATTTAAATGACTATTGACTTTACATATAAACTCTTTTGTTTTTACGGACATGATGGACAAGATATTGGTCCTGCAGTTTTAACTCCGTTAAAAAATTCATAATAAGTAGAACCAAATTCACTAACATAAATTGTTCCGCTCTCAAGTGTAGAGCAAGTAAACCCATCATACATTCTTGTTGCTGAAGCTACAGAATTTGCATTAAAATATTTAATACCACTACTGTCTGGAGGCACACAACAACCATTATAAAGACCTGTAGAGTATCCAACACTAATTGCAATACAAGTTACAGATGTAGGTGTAGGTGTAGGAGTCGGAGTCGGTGTTGGAGTCGGTGTTGGGCCTACTGGGGTAGCAGTTGGCGTTGGTGTAGGAGTCGGTGTTGGGCCTACTGGGGTAGCAGTTGGCGTTGGGGCAGCTGTTGGTATAGGCGTTGCTGTTGGTATAGGCGTTGCTGTTGGAGTAGGTGTAGGCGCAGTACATGTGTTACAATCTGCATAGACCGCATCTGCAAGCGTACCTGTTGTAAAGCTCGGATCAATAATTTCATAACAATTACCATCAGGCATTAATAAAACTGTGTTGGTTGGGAATGTGTTTGCAGCCGCTCTACCTACAGTATAATTATTAAAACCACCATCACATCTTGTTATTGTATAATCATCATAAGCTACTGTTGGTGTAGGAGTAGGTAATACTGAAGTTGGTGTTGGAGTAGGGCCAGATGGAGTTGAACTCGGTGTCGGTGTCGGTGTCGGTGTAATACAAGGTCCTACAAGAGTAACTGTACCATTACCGCTTATTAAAGTAGGTACACCTAAAGCACAAACTGATGATGAATCTCCAGCATCTACACTTTCAGTTTGTGATGCACCACCACAATCAGTATAACTAAAGTTGCCAACTGAACCTGGGCCTCCTTCTAAATCCCATTCGTTACAACCACTTGGAGTAGGAGTTGGAGTAGGGAGTGGTGTTGGAGTTGGGGTAGGGTTAGCTGCTATACAAGCATCACAATCTATGTAAACATTAGTATAATCATTAGTGTTTGCAGTTGAACTTGTTTCATCTATTTCATAACATTTACCATCAGCCATTAATACTATATCACCCGGAGCTTCTGGACTAGAGCCTGGTACTCTAACATTAATATAATTTGCACTACCCTGGCCTGGACAAATTGTTACAGTGTAATAATTAGGTCCAAGCGTTGGAGTAGGTGTAGGTGTAGGTGTAGGGCCGGCCGGTGTTGCTGTTGGACTAGGCGTCGGCGTTGGAGTTACAGTTGGATTACAACTTACTCCTGTGTTACTTGCGCTACCACCAGTTATTGAAGGTGTTGTTCCATCTAATACACATACATCAATATCAAAGTCTGGAGGTATAGGACCACCATTTTGCACTACTCCATTACAATCTGTATAAGTATAAGTACATCCACCGCTTCCACTTGGACAAGTTAGTGTCCACTCACTACAAGAAGGCGTCGGGGTAGGGGTTGGTGTAGCTGTAGGAGTAGGTGTTGGTCCTGTAGGTGTCGGCGTTGCAGTCGGAACTGGAGTCGGCGTAGGCGTTGCTGTTGGTATAGGCGTTGCAGTTGGACTTGGTGTTGGAGTCGGGCCACCAGGTGTTGGAGTTGGTGTTGGAGTAGGCGATGTAGTAGGTGTCGGTGTTGGGCCTGTAGGTGTCGGCGTAGGCGTTGCAGTTGGACTTACAGTCGGTGTCGGTGTTGGAATACTGCTAGATCTATAATCCCACACCAAATATAAAATACTTCCAGTTGTCGGCACTATAAAGTCTGCTGAATAAATTGTTGGAGCACCAACAGTAGATATAGGTGTCGCATCAATTGCTAAAGAAAGTAAAGTTGATATGTCTGTTACATTGTTTTGATAAAATGTGTTTGTTCTTAAATATTTAAATTTATCTAATGAAGGGTCAAATACAAAATCATCAAAATTAATTTTGTTTGAAGAAACAGTTACAGTAGACCCATCAGTTGGGAAAACTCCACTACCCTGCGCTCCTGAAAATAATTGATATTGTGAGATAGCAAAAGAAGAAGATGTGCTTCCAAATTCTACTAAATTAGATTCTTGAGGTGAAACAGTCACACCGTCAGTCCAACCAAATTCGTTATGTATGAATTGTCCAGCTTCAAGTGGGTCAGTAACACAAATGTTATATATGTTTAATGCACCCGATCTTGGACAACTTACATTTATTTGAATAGTATCGTTTTGATTTGAATCTGAGCTAACAACTAAAGTAACCTCTTGTATATTTGAAACATTTTTATTAAATGTAAAACTACCGGAAGCTGTAACAAGACCTGATGTATATGTTACGCCTTTATAAATAGCCTTTATTGTATAACCGACTTGAGATTGAGACCCCTCTGTAATTAGTTGATTTCCAGACTCGTCAGTCATAAGCACACTTGTTTCACTTTCAATATCTTGTTCTCCTTCTTGTGGAATTACATAACTAACAGTTACTAAACCTACTTGCTCTGTAAGATCAACACAATAAACATAATCTTGATTAGCTATTACTGTTATATCTTGTGTAACACCACACGCAAAACAAAGTGGTATTTCAGGTTTTAAGATTTTATTAGAAGTTAAAACATACTCATCCATGTATGGGTCATAACCTCCTAATTTTTGAGTAGTAAATGCTTCAGTAAATAAATCTCTAAACCAGCTTCTCATACCAGTTTCAGATATAACTATAAGTCTTTCATCTGAGACTGACCCACCTATTAGTTGAAGTACCGCTCCTCTTTTAACATCAGTAAAGTATTTATTTTCTCCCCACGCTACAAAACTTTCAGGATTATTACTTATACCATAGTTTTCTATACGTGCTATTTGATTTCCTAAAATTTCTGGTACTGAAGCAACTAACCCTCCTCCAGTAGAATCTGATATAATGTTTTTAGATGCTAATACGTATGATATTTTATCTTCTTGTAAAACTAAAATATCAGTTCTCCTTGCATATAAAATTTCAACATCACCATAGCTTTCTTCTAATGGTTTAAAATTAGCAAGGCCTAAATTAAATTCATTAAGTTTATTAACATTGGTTTCATCATTATAAACACCACTATAAGTTAAGTCTGCAAATCTGTGTGCCTCTTTATAATCTATATTTGATGTTGAAAAAACTCTATTACCTAAATTAAATGACTTACCGTTTAAAGAATCTCTTATTTTATAACTTTCAACTCCATTACCAAAAGCATAACAGTTAAAAAATCCTGTATTAACAACACCTGATACTCCAGTTGATATATTTTGATTAGTTACATTTCCACTATGATTTCCTGAAGAATCTATAGAATAAGATTGGTCGTTTTCATACCACACATCTGGTAAAGCTTCTTGTGGTTCAGTTTCAAAAACAATAACTGAATCTCTTCTGTATACCGTAAAGCTTACCCTTACACTTGAATCTCCATCTGAACCTCCACCACAACATCTTGTTCCACTTACCATTAGATAAATATCACCATTACTCTGCTCATACCACCTGTAATAATTAGTAGTAAAAGGTGAAGTTGCTGTTGATCCAAATCTAGTAGGGCTTTGTAAACCAGCTGCGCTTATATTTTCAGGCGCATTAGGATTAGTGTTATTAAATAGGGGCGCTGTTGACCCTGTTGCCAATGTGTTAATGTAAACATTTTGAACAGCATCTGTTCCTGTGTCTGGCTCTTGAATTCCGCTTGATTCTATAACACCCCCTATATTATTTGAATTAAACCAGTCTTTCATATTTGTATAATCTTGTGACGCTACAAACTCTTCATTAATAGTGTTTGACCTATATTCACATCCTCCTCCTTGTCCAACTCTTAATTGAGATATACTCATTATTATTCTTGTTCCTACAGGCACATCGTAAGGGGTTCCTGATGTAACAAAAAATGGATAAGCTAAACCTGGATATCCATCATTTTGACCAGCAACAGCAGCAGGTACTTGTATGTTTACCACATCATCAGTATCTAATACAGTTTGAAAATCAGTAGATGCCATCTTCATATACACACCTCCAGGAACAAGAGGAGGGGTTGGATTTGATGAATAATTTATAAAATCTGCTGTTTGTGTTTGTTTTTCTAAAACTGTTGCATAAACACATTTTGTCATAGGACCAGCAGAATCTCTTTTAACTATTAATCTATCTCCTGTCTCTACTTTAGCTATATTATCCCCCTCTAATAAAAGGTAAGAATTATTAGAAGCCGGGTCTTCAAAAAATATACTTGAGTATACAGTTTCATAAGTTGTTCTATCTGGCTTTAGCACAAACTTATATCTTCTTGCCCAGCTAGGCGCTCTTTGACTTACTGGTATAGTAGCTATAATTTCATTCTTGTTAACTGATCTAGAGCAAGGTATGTTTATGGTATTGTTATTACTAACTAAAGCAGTGGAAGCCCTGTTGTATTCATCCATATAAACAATTCCAAGCTCATACCCTCTATTACTATGTAAACTTTCTACGTTTGCGGTTTGTTGTAATCTAACATTTATAGCCGTAATATAATTATATGAAACAATCAAATTACTAGCTGCCGGAACTGTTTGCGTGTATTGTACTACTGGAAAAATTAAACTAATTTCTGTGCCATTTAAAATACCCCCTATAGGTTCTCCTTTTGCTGGTGGAGATTGTGTTGAATTAGTAATACCTGTTTGATTTATATCATAATCATAAGTTGTTCCGTTTAAAGTTCCGAGTAAAGAAAAATTAAATACATCAGTTAAAGTTGAACCTAATCCATTTTGAGCATCTGCTACTGTCTGTATCGACGCTTGAGTTAATCCTATTTTTGCTTGAAAGTCTGAACTATTATATAAATCCGCAACTGAAGAATAGCTATCTATTAATGTATAGGAAAAGTTTATTATTGTACTTCCTTGTTCTGCATCAGGTAAATTTGTACCTACATAAAAAGCATGTTGGTAGGTTATAGAAAATGAAAGAGTAGCACCTTTTACTAATAAACTTAAATCATTACCCAAATCAAATGTAAATCCTGCAAAACTAATATTTTGCGGTATACCGAAAGCATCATAAGGGTATGCTAAAACATTAGTAGAAGTTGGTGATTCACCTCCAATGTTTTTAGAATCTAATTGAACTGTATAATTTAAATTTAACGGAGCACCATTTATATCTATCAGATTATAACCTTCAGTATAATTACCATATATAAGTCTATTACCCATTAATGTTTGAGCTTTAGCCTGCCTAGGAACATTATCATATAATCTTAATATTTCTGATTCTGGTAATACAGTAAAAATTTTACTATTAGTAAAAACATAAGTCGCATTACTGTTATGCGGACCTAATGGTGATTTTTTTATTTTTTCAATAATTTTTATAGTAGGATCGTTTGCTTCTTTAAATAACAAATCTATACCGACTACTAATGAACTTCCTGTGTTATATGTAATTTGTACTGCATTTTTGGAGTTAACCATACCTTCATTCAAAAAACTATCAGAAGAAAAAGAAAAAATTCCTGGGTCAAATGCAGGTTCACTAAACTGCGAAACAGCTGAATATTCTCCGTTTGAATATTTATATCTATATGCAAAACAAATAAAATTATCCTCTAAAAAAGAATCTTGTATAGTAGTGTTTAATAAATTTAGTGTTGGCGCAGCAAGAGGTGGTTTTTTTATTACTAAAATTTGTTCATTGGTAAATTGATCGATATTATTAAATGGGTCTGGGTAATTAAAATCAATATTAATTACTCTTGGAGCATTTAAGTTATCAGTAAAAAAAATTAAATTATCAATCTTATTTACACTAGTTATTAAAAAGTTGGCATCAAAATTTAAAGTAGTATTAGCTCCACTTCCATCATTAACACTAACAACATGATATATTAATCCTCCTGTAATTACGTTATAAGAGACAATTAAATCTAATTTACCTGTTGCGCCTACAGTAAAAGCAGGGTCGTGAACAAACCAATAAACAGTTTCATTAGCTCCGTCTTGAAAAGCTCCTATACATCTTGCTTTAGGACTTAGTTTTGTTCCGTCACTATATTGAAGAGAAGTTACTTGAGTGTTTCCTTTAGCATTTTCAACAGCACCAATTTCTGATTCTTCAGTTGAACCAAGCCTTACATTCAAAGCGTCTATATACTCTCCGTTTGGTATAAGCCTCTCGTCAAGGCTCTTGTTCATACGCCCAGCTACAAAATTTCTTTGAATGTTTGCCATTTTATTTTATCCACTTATCTTCACCTCTAAGATTCATAAGCAATCTACTTGGATGAATGTTACTTAACCTGATTTTAGCATTTCTCAATAAAGCTTGTTTGTTTTTTCTTGCTCTATTAATAATATACTCTTGCACTCCAAATTTACTATTTAAAATAGCATATTGTATATAAGCATAAATATATTCTTCAAATAATTTATTTACACTTATGTTTGAGTTATCTCCATTTTCCATACCATCAGATATATATTGCAATACGCACTGTTGGTTTGCCATAGTGGAATCAAAATTAATAACACCAGCTTTTTTATCTATAGTAAACGTTGGATTTATATTAGCAGTTTCTGTATTTAAACCATATCTAGCTCCAATTCTTGAGTTGTAGATATCATCATCACAATCTATACAATTTTCATTAACATCCCTTTCATTGTTTTGATTTAAATAAATACTATTCAAAGATCCACTTTTTCTTGAAGCATCTAAACTTGATTCTATAGTTGATACATTATTGTTTCCATCATATCCAAATACAGCAGTTGAGTTTTGAAGATATTGAATAGAGGATTGTACTTGAATATTTTCAGTTAGCTCTCTTAAAGTGTTACCTTGAAATAAATAAAGCTTCACCCAGTTTACATAATCTGATGGTAAAACAAAACGTAGGTCATCATATACTGTTAATTCTAACGCTTTTATTTCTTTAAAAGCATCGTAGTTTAATTCCTGAATTGCTCTTTTTGCGTGAAATAATATTTTATATCTATTTTCATTATTAACCAACGAGTGATTTCCATCATACATCAACTCAAAGTTAGTCATTATGTTGTCTAAACTTACGTATTGATAAGAACCCCAATTACTGTCTGTAGGTGCAAGACCGTCGTTAGTATAATATTTTCTTTGATTAATATATGCCATAATTATGTATTAGTTTGATTTTGTTGCTGTTCTTCTATTTGCCCAAACTGAAATACATCAGCTTCTCTAATTGATATACCTGCGTATTGTAGTATTCTTGCTACTAAATTATTTAAGTCATCAATTGGCAGCTCAAAGTCTTGATAATCATTTTGCGTCTGGTCAAACAATGGCTCACCGTTATACAAAGTAACATAAGTCCATTTAGGATCTAAAGGATATCGCACATACGTTCCTTGTATATCTAAAGCCCCGTTAAATGTTGTAGGAAAAATGGTTATAGAGTCACCTTTTTGAGTATAAGCTGGGTATTGAGATGAAGGAGCAGTTAAAAGAGATTTATTCAATAAATCAATTTTATTTAAACTTACTTTTTCAGCTTCACCTTGCAGAACACTATTCTGATAACATAAAACTTTGTTTAATAAATAATAATCATCACCTGTTGTGGTTGGACTAGGAAGGTAGTATATATTGTTAGAGTTTTGTACTAAAGTTTTTGTAACAGAAAAAGTGTCAATTACCTCTTCATAACCTAATTTAATATCAGCATAACCTGTCCCTGAAACTCTTGCATTTTCCTCATTAATCTGCTGATTATAATTAATAAAATATTCATCAAATAAATCTAACTGAGCTTGTTTAGCAAATAAGTTAAAATCACTCGGAGATATATATCCGTAGTTATTTTTATTGATAATAGCAAGTACAGTATTTCTTACAGAGTTTATCATTTTAAAATCTTTTTACAAAGATACATAAAATAAAAAAGCACCCTGATTTGGGTGCTTTCTTGTCGATAGTAAAGGAAGGATTAAATCGTTATGCGACTGCAATTCCACTTACAGCATAAGGTAGGTTATCTACGTTATATGCTGGGTTTGTCCAAGAAGTAGCTAATGCTGCTACAACTGCACCTTC
>Ga0208767_1000557_pt1 | contig 30919 bp, 23 predicted proteins | sample VirMetDEL_Mar_21_FD_184514 | JGI IMG/M metagenome (GOLD analysis project Ga0208767, IMG submission 184514) | Aqueous microbial communities from the Delaware River and Bay under freshwater to marine salinity gradient to study organic matter... | ecosystem: Environmental > Aquatic > Marine >... | reverse complement strand
CTTTAACTGCTATGTTCGGCGATACGCTGTGGATATACACAGCTATCGCTGGGTCTGTTTTTGGTGCTGCTTTCTTAGCGTGGTTCAAAGACACGCACATGGCACTTTGGTGTTATGCCAAATTCGATCTGTTCCTTGACACACTCGTTGACAAATTCGGGTGGGAATGGTTGCAGGACGATCCCACAGCGTGGCGAAAGAAATATCCTAAAGTCACTAAAAAGATAGACGAACTCGAAGCACGAATTAAAAAACTGGAGAAAAAGAAATGATTAGTAAAATGAGTTTTCAAGAAAAGAGTGCATTGTTTGCTAGGCTCAGTGCGATTGCTTACATGGGAGAAGCAGACGCTAAGAAACAAGTAAAGAAATTAGGATTCACGCAATGTGAATTTTATGACCGTGAAGGGTCGCAAGCATATCGTTTTCAAAACAAAGAAGATTTAGTCATTGCTTGTCGTGGAACTCAGCCCACAGAATTTAATGATATCAAAGCAGATCTTCAGGCGTTACCAGTTTTGTCTGAGACGGTTAGCCGTGTTCATCGTGGGTTCAAGTCGGAAGTTGACGAACTCTGGCCTATGATTCGTGAAGACTTGACACCTAAAGCAGTCGGTAAACGCAAAGTGTGGGTCACTGGTCATAGTCTAGGTGCAGCGATGGCGACAATCATTTCTGCTCGCTGTGTTCTTGATTCTGATATGCCTGAAGTTGAAGAGTTGTACACGTATGGTTCTCCTCGTGTAGGTTGGGACAAATATTGTAAGAGTCTTCCAGTTCGGCACTATCGTTGGAGAAACAACAACGATATCGTAACTACAGTTCCACCGGCGATTCTGGGATACAAACATCACGGCACCGCCTGCTACATCAACGCATACGGTCGTGTTCGCAATCTAACTGGATGGCAGTTGACAAAAGACAAACTGCGTGGTATTTGGGATGGATTGAAGAAAGGTAAGATCGACAGTTTCAGTGATCACAGCATTATGGAATATATTAAACATCTAGAAAAATTCTCACAAGAACAATGATTCTGTGCGTTTGCAGGAACATCCGTGAATCAGATTATGATAATTCGGGTGACTTGCTAAAGCGCCTATATGAAAATGATTTAAATTGTGGAAAGTGTCTGGATTACTTGACAAGTTCGGGGTATGGTGATATACTAGCGTCTTCATCAAATGGAGATTCGTATGAACGGAAAGAAAGCGAAACTGTTACGAAAGTCGGGAAACTCATCTAAAAAAGGTAAAAGATTATATCAAGAATTACCTCATGATGCAAGATCAATTGCAACAAAAATTTTAGAGTTGCGAGCAAAGAATCCCGTACAAGAACCCGAAAAGAAACTTAATCAAATACACAAAACCGGACTCAATCGAAAATTTCGAAGACTTGCCGACAACGAAAAACGACGTTTAGCGGCTATTAGCCGAGCGAAAAGGCGAAATAGAAAGCCTGAAGTTGAAGTTATCAGTGAGAATTCCAATGAAACTGTATAAACACATTCAAGGTAACATGGAAGAAGATAAAGCAAAACTAAAAATTCTCAGTCAAAAAGAATTCGAGAAACGCATTTTAAACATCATGCGTGACAGAGCGCCAATCTCTATGATGGACTCTATCCTTTGGTATTGCGAAAAAAATAATGTTGAAATAGAAACTGCGGCATCTCTCGTGACATCTCAAATGAAATCCGTTATTGAAACAGATGCAGTTCGCACTAAGATGGTTGTGAGTAAAAAGCCTAAACTGAAATTCAAGGACAACAAATAGTGGATGGTTTGAATACCTATGCAACATATCTTGCGGTAAAGAATCACTTTACAGTAGATGAGTATGACTATTTCAAATACAATAAAAAGTTTAGGGTCTCAGAAAACACATTCATGAAACGTAACGACAAATATTACTTCGTAAAGTTAGGTAAAACTAAAGGGAGTAATCTAGAAGATTTTCTTGTAGCCAATTTTATAAATGATCCTAAGATATGGGTTGGAGATCTCATTTCCGAAAAAGGTGAGTCTGTTTATAAGCAATGGCTAAAGAAGCGAGAGTCGATGTCGTATGTGTTCGAAAATGAGATGACATTCATGGATGGCATCACATCCGAAGAGATGAATAAATTATTTGAAGTAGAGCCGGGTGAGCATCCAATGATCATTCGGAAATATCTACAAAAAGAAATTAGCATAGAATCACTAATTATTTTAGATTCAATCTTGACATTTATGAATAATTATGATACTATACTATATGACCCGCTATATGGCGAGGTCAGTAGATTGTGTAAGAAGTATCGACCGTTTATAACTTTCGATGTGAAAAAGTACACAACTACACTGAAAAATATGGTCGGTCTGACTATATAATATTATATAATGAATAAAGTGGATAAGATAAACATACAACTAATATACGAAAACATACGAGGTAATACAAATGGCTACAAACTTTGCAGAACTAAAGCGTCAACGAAACAAAGATCTCAAGAAACTTACTGAGGAAGTTACGAAAGTATCGACCGGAGGAAGCGAAAAGAAATCTTATGAGGATACTCGTTTCTGGCGTCCCGCTGTAGACAAAGCAGGTAATGGCTTTGCTGTTATCCGCTTTCTTCCACCTGCTAAGGGAGAGGATCTTCCTTGGGTACAACTCTGGTCACACTCATTCCAAGGCCCTAGCGGTCGATGGTATATCGAGAATTCATTGACTACGCTCAATCAGAAAGATCCTGTATCTGAGCATAACTCAATGCTATGGAATTCTGGTATCGAGTCTGATAAAGACGTTGCACGTAAACAAAAGCGTAGGCTCTCTTACATCGCTAACGTTTATATCGTAAAAGATCCAGCCAATCCCGATAATGAAGGTGAAGTTCGACTGTTCAAGTTTGGTAAGAAAATCTTTGATAAACTGAACGATCAAATGAATCCAGAGTTCGAAGACGAGACTCCAGTAAATCCTTTTGATTTATGGGAAGGCGCAAACTTCAAACTAAAGATTCGTAAAGTTGAAGGCTATCAAAACTATGACAAGTCAGAATTTGATACTGTCTCTCCTTTGTCTGATGATGATGATGACCTTGAACGTATTTGGGGATCAGAATATGCACTCAATGAGTTCGTAAGCCCTGAAAACTTCAAGACTTATGATGAGTTGAAAACTCGATTGAACTATGTTCTTGGATTAGATGAGGATGTTGCCCCAGCACCCAAGTCTATACCAGAACCTGTCCAAGCTAAGACTAAGACTGTAGAAGAAGCGAGTGATGATCCGTGGTCGACTGATAATGACGATGACGGGCTAACTTACTTTGAAAAGCTAGCCGAAGCTTAATACTCAAAGGGGAGCACAATGCTCCCCTTTTTTTAGTTACTCCCGACTCCAATAAATGCGTTGGTGACACCCCGAATATTGACATCAAGAATCGGATGATAATCTCGAATGTTATCGGAGAATAGATTCACATTCTGATTAGTAACATTTTGATTAGTGTTGATTGACGGTGCTGCAGAAATAAGATCTCTAAATTGATTTCCGTCATTTGCTGACGACACTGCTTCTCCTACAGCGGCCGCTGTTTCTGTTGCTAATACCCCCGCATCCGCTGCAGTAAACGCTGTAGTCTCTAGTGTATCAGAAAGTGTCTTGATACCTTCTTCAGTGCCCACTGCACCCATAACACCTTGAGCGGCTTGTATTGTATGCCCAAAGAATTCCCCTGGCGTCATCTGACTGATTAGATCCCCTTCTTCATTCATCTCTGCGGCTTGCATGCTTAATTCAGCAGCTTGATAGAACAATTCAGCACCTGATATCAATTCTTGTGCGAGTTCCATATCACCCGCAGCAATTGCAGCATCAATTTGGGCACGATAATCATTAAGCGCTTGATCAAACTGTTCTTGTGTTTGAACGCCACTTTCACCAAACTGTTCGATCAATGATGCAATTTCCGGATCCAATCCAGATAGCACATCTTCCGCTAACTTCACAGCCTGTCTACGAGCAAACTCTGCTTGTTCTTCTGCGCTATAAAATAAATTAAAGTACGAGGACATCGCAGACCCGAATGCTTCCTGACCACCAAACATTTCTACAAATGCGGCTTTAGCTCCTGCGATACCTAATGCTTGTTGATTTGCTTGCTGTTCTGCAGTAGGAGCAGCAGCAGTAAGAGCAAACCCTCCGTAGCCACCAAACCCTTCGTACATACTGTACATACCTTCGGTCCACGGACCACCACTACCATACATAGCGGCGGAAGGTATTCCACCACCCATAAAGTTAGCATAGTATCCTGTCTTTGTCCAATCAATTCCTAAGAATCCTGCTGCAGCTTCTGCGCCTGCAGTAGACATATCCTCACCAACTGTTTTGAATATATCGGTAGTTTTTTCCGCAGTATATCCTAATGCATCGAACCAGTAATCTACATTTTGCGTAGATGTTGCTAATCGTTCAAATGTTGCAAGTGTGTCTTCACCTTCAATTGCGTACTTAGCAACATTACCATAACTTGCTTGGATAGCATCTTTAGCATACTGAGTCATAGCATCAGTTATTTTCTTTTGCTGCTCTGCTGCAGATAATCCTTTGAGTGATACAGAGTACGACTTAGTGAATCCTACAATCGAGTCTGCGCTCATTCCCATCATTTCAGCAAGACGGCCATATCCTTGTTGTATGGATTTTGCAGAACTATTAAAGTATTGAACTAACTCGTTATCAAGATCATCATATTCCGTACCCTTCTTATCAGAACGATATACACCGCCTTTTTTGATCCAGTCTTTATAAACTTGACCTGTAGTGTCTGCTCCTAGATTTAGATCTAAACCAACGTCGGTGTATTCTTTTGCCTTCCTACCAAACAAACGATTAAGACCACCCATAACAACACCAGTAATGGCAGCACCAACCGGACCAAAAAACGCACCAACAGTGCCGGCAACTTTATTCAAACTCTTATTAATTTCATATCCACCACTCAACATATTAGCAATAGCGTAAGTCATCATACCATTACCAATAGCACCTAATGCAGCACCTGCATTTGCCGCAAATCCGGTTTGACCCAGACCCCCAAACCCTTGGCCGCCTATATTAAATCCTGTACTAGCACCAGCAGACATACCAGCACCAAAGTTTCCGAGCATGGAGCCAGCTTTACCCATAAAACCAGTCTTGGCAGCTCCAGACAGCGCAGCATTTCCCATACCAGCCTGGCTCAGCGCCGCAAACCCCTGTTGTCCGTACATTTGTGCTGCCTGAGAAGCGATCATTCGAGAACCTAAATTCGCAATACCACCACCCAAGACACCGCCGACACCACCACCCCTTAACAGTTGATAAACACCCAACCCAGCAGATAATGCACCTCCAGGCGTGTCTACATTACCATTAAAGACACTCATTATAGCACCAAGGCCGCCAGCAAATCCGCCAGGTCCAGCAAGTGCACCTTTAATTCCAGCCATTCCAGTTCCAGGCGTTAACAAGCTCTGAGCAACATCAAATGCTGCGTTAGCGCCTACGCCCGTTAATCCAAGACTTCCGCTGAGTTTAGTACCGAGTAATGCTGCGAGTGGATCCATCGATGCACCACCGCCACCAAATATGCTACCTAGAGATCCTCCACTAAAGCCTGGGGTGCTGAATATACTTGTTCCACTGGAAGTTTTGAATAGGCCACCCAAAGCGTCTCCTATTCCAGACAAAGATTCTCCAATAGGACCAAACGTTCCTTTGAGCCAATTACTTGCAGAATCGAACCATCCCCCTTTTCCTTTCCCAAAAAGGTTTCCTAAGACATCACCAAGGCCGCCGCCTTTGCCACCGCCAAATAAATTATCAAAAATTGTTCCAAGCGGGCCCCCACCAGATTGACCTTCCAATAATGGCCCGACAAGTGCTTGGAATAAATCGCTTTGTTGACCCATCCAACCATAAAGCATCTGGCTCAATCTATCATTCAGGTATATTTGAAGATCGGATTGTTCTTTATGTTGCCTTTCAGACTGCTCAAATTGAGCGTCAGCTATGGTGGCTGCCTGTTCGGTTTGTTGGGCTGTAGCTCCTTCCACATTTTCGAATCCGACCTCGTTTTTCTTTTGGCCTTCTTCTTCTAATAATTTAATTTCTTCCTCTGCCGACTGTTGTTGAGCCAGTTGTTCGTTTCTCTTTCGCTCTTCTTCAGCCCTAATCTCTTTTTGACCTACTTGAGATTGCTCTTGCAACATGGCTAGAGTTTTTAAAGATTGAGTATGTGCTTCAATCGTTTCTTGAGTTCTCTGCGCCTGACGATTTTTAATTTCACTAATACTAGATTCGGTATCAGTTCCAATAGCAGCTCTTTCATTGGCTAATTCTTTAAGATATTCGGCATTTCTCTCTACTGCTTGGTCAGCAAAACTCGTTCTACCTTCACCTACATTACCAATTTTTAACGTATTGCGAATACTAGCTTTAAGAGAATCTGGTATAAGATCATAATCGGTGTACTCATATACTTTTTTGTTTATAAAATCGATTGCGCCATTTAAAAAACCATAGACAAAATCTACAACATTGTCTACAATTTTTCCAAGACCTTCACTTATCCCACTGTAAAAATTGTCATGCACCCACTCTTTGAGATCTACAATTTTCTCTTTAACTGGAGCCACAACCTCTTTATGCCACCAAATTAAAAGATCATCAAATGTATTGGCGATGAAATCTCCAACGGATCTGAAAAATAAAGTAGTAGGTTCTATAAGTTTTCCGGCTAGATATGCTAAATTTGCGGCCGCTACATCATTAACATAATCATTCCCTGTTATTAATGATATTATATAAACTAATCCGTTGCTGGCAGCATCAAAAAAGTAATCAAACATTTTTGTAAATGCTTCAGTAAATACTAGCTCTTTGTCACCATATACTTCATCATAATCAAATCCCATTATCCACGAAGTAATATATCCACCGATAATAACAAATCCATCCAAAATACTTCCAATAAAGCCACCAAAGAAACCGGCCATTCTTTCTTTAAATCCCAGTTCTTCTTTAGCAACTCCTAATTGTTCAGATAAAAAATTATCATCAAATGCTGTTAATGCACCAAAAATTGTACTGAGGACCGGACCTAAAGCTCTAAAAAGCATTAAAAGAACAGGCTTTAGGACAGTTTTCAAAAATGTAGTAATTTCGTTAGCAAATTCCGCAACGTTGGGGAATATTTTAGCAAATTTGGTCCCCAATCCAGAAAACGCACCTTTAACAGAAGTAAGCCAACCTTTCAATGAAGCTCGCATAGACTGTATAGAATTTCTAACTGACTGTGCTATATCATCAAATAACTGAGATATTCCACCTGTAGCACGACCACCTCGACCTTGCGGTCGACGAGTTACATCTTCAAATTCGCCATCAATTATCGTCGGACCTCTAGTGGTCCTAGTGTTAGGTCCCTCGATCATTGGAGTTGTTGGTCTAACACCAATTCTCCCTTGAGATGCTCCAGTTAATCTCGGAACAGCACGAGTCGTTCTAGCAACTGCACGACTAGCAGCCGAGATGCCTTTTGTTAAATTGGTCATGGCTCTTGGGAGAGATCTAATAGCATTTGCTGTAGATCTAATAGATGATGCAATTTTCTTGGAATTGTTGGCGGCGGATAGTAGAGATCTACTTACGGCAGGATCAAAAAGGCCTGGAATGCCAGCAAGAAGAGAGCCTTCTTGTTTTTTATCTTTTTCCTGCCCCTGCCCGTTTAGGAGGATTTCTAGAATTTTTTTGATATTTTCGTCAATAGATACAAAAAGCTTCTGCTCTTGCATCTGCTGATACTGACGATTTCGTTCAGAGATTTCATTGAAGCCACGGCTGCGGCGCTGTTCGTTGCGCTGTTTCTTAGCTTCTTCCTTATCGTTCTGTGTCTGAGAACGAATCTCATCTTTTAAGAAATCGATACCCGCACCAATCTTTGCAAAACCTGCTGGGTTTGCAGATAGGAATGAAGCTTTGACGCCGTATGCAAAATTGCTTGCGGCGCCTTTCGCTTTATCTTGGATGAATCCGCCAAGCCGTTCTAAGTTTGAAGCCATTTATTTTTCTTATCTTCTTCTTGATTTCATCTTAGCCTCTTGTTCTTTCGCTTTCTCATTCTCCTTCTTCACATGATCAATCAATAACGTCACGTATATTTCTCTCTCAAAAGGCATCATTTCTTCTAGTTCTGTTAAACTATATTTATGATGTTGCATCATTGAAAAATTAACTTTATAGTAATTAACCAAGTTTTCATGAGAAAGCACTACCCGAAAAAATTTGCCATACCCTCCAGTTCTGCAGTCTCTTCTTTACCGCATTCTGGGCAAGTCCAATCAACACTAACTTTCAGCTTAGGCGTAGTACTAAAAAAGTTAGTAACTTTCTCGAACTGTTCTTGTGACAAATCATTCAGGAACGACGAAATTTCTTCTTCAGTCGATTCTGATGCAGGATAGACTTCTTCTGCATCGAAAATAACATCAACACAAGATACTACCATATCGGTAATAACTTCGATCTGAGATTTTTCTGCCGCTTCATTGATTTTATCTGCGAGCCCAAGCGTGGGGTATTTGAGAATAATACCAATACCTTCTTTTTCATCTAAGATAATTTTGGGATCGTGACCCTCCTCTCGATGAATTTCAATATCCAAAAGATTGATAGTGTGTGGATGTTTGTATTCACATTCACCTTCAGTGTGACTGAGTTTTAACTCAATTTCTTCCCCAACGGATCTTGCACGAAGTTTCATGAAGATATACTCTAAGTCAAACATAGGCAGATTATCAACGTCCAATTCTGTCTGACAACAATTGATAATGATTTGTTTGATTGCCCGCATCATTTCAGATTGATCTTCGCTTTCTAGTGCCATCAAAAGAATTTTTTGTTCTTTCACTAAAAAAGGTCGATAAACGACAATTTCTCCTGATGATGGGACGTTCAATTCAAAAGTGGGGGATTTAATTTTAGGTAAAGCCATATTATACTCCTATAATATATTTCATAACTAGTTTAGAAAGGTTCAAGCTGTAAAGGGTTTTCCGGAAAATATACCGTATGATATCTATATGACATCGTAACGGAAAATCTTTGATATGTATCACGCTCTTCCCAGTTAGCACTCATTGACCCAAGGGCAATCGGATAAGTGTTGTGTAACGTATATCCCGCAAGGCGATTTCCTTGTTCATCAATCTGATATAACTCTAATGTACCGATATAATCATTATAGTACCGGACAAGTCCACCTCGACCGGATATGCCGTTGCCGAGGCCATTTCGATTACCAACCATATATTCTATCCAAGCTTCAAATATCCTTCTTTCTTGCATATCTTTGCTGGCGATGATTGATAAATTAATATCGTTGTAAACCACGTCAGTTGACACTTTAAATGTAGGCCCCGATTCATCAATATCAATTCCGTTGACAGTTTTTCCTGGCAATTCGGTAGCTTCACATCTAAAAGGAAAAGCTCCTGCAGTATTTCCATTAAAGTCTACACCTAATGACCAAGCGCTATTTGATAAACTTCCTATTACATCGGGATCACCATAGTTCATAGCCGTTTTTAATGCAGCAGGAACTACTAGATATGACATAAATAAATTCGGCCTTACTACTTGGACTGAATTAACAAAAGCTGATGTATTAAAAACTGCCATTTATCTTTTTCCTTTAATAATAGATCTACTGTCTTTCCAAACTTCATCCGTCGATGCTTTTTTGAAACTTTCCATCGGAAGAAACAGTGCAATATCCCATTCCGTAGCAGTAATTTCTAAGAACGGCGTCTTGACATTTTCGTAAAGATATCGTTTCACCGTTGGCTTAAACGCACCATATTTAGATGCTTTATTCAGTGTTTGATAAGTAGCAATCATTTTTGTTTCTTCATCATATCTTTTATCCGACGCTAAAGAATACAAAGCATCCATCAACTTTGCTCTAAGTGGAAGAGGCAGATAATGAAAATTGATTCCCAGAAATCCGTCACCATAAAAATCAATAGGAAAAATTAAAGGAAACACATCATAGTATGGCAAAGTTTTCTTGAACTTTGGATCATACTTAAAAGCGTACATATATCCAGGCTCAGGTCTCCCAACCCTCCTCTTTTCAGAAAACTGTTTGACAACGTTGCTAGGTCTATAATTACCCGCCGCTTGAGCCGCAGCGTCACGATACCATGTGCGAGCGGCTTTAGTCCTCGCAGGAACTTGACCTGATCGGACGCCGTTGTAAATGAGTTCTTTGAAAATTAGCATATATCTATTTATAACGGTTATGACAAATCTTTCTCAGTTAAAATCTTAAATTCCCAATTTCTATCCTTACAATAATCAATGGCCGCTTTCCATTTAGCATCATTGACACCCCATTCCATAACTTCTTGAATGTATCGCTTCGTTTTCTTAGTTTTCTTTTCTGGAGGCATAGTTTTTTGATAAGGTTTCACTTCAATTAGTATCACACGAGTCTTTCCAGACTTATCTCTGTACTTGATCTTGAAATCTACAAAGTATCGGTGATGGCGATTATCCACAGGAGATTTATATGGTATGACAACTTCCTCACTTGACCATTTTATTATTTGATTATTTCTATCGCACCATTGCATAAATTTTCGTTCTAATAAACTTCGATAAATTATATTTGTGGGATCTCCTTCATATTTAAGATAATTTTTGGGAGTATATTTACCTTTGTACCCACGGTATGTCATATTTTTATTATAAATAATTGATCGATAACTCTTATTTAGGACTGCAAAATGGCACGTACTGTGTTTGCAATAACCGCAGATGGGGAAGAAGCAGCATTCCCTAATAACTCTGGATGGCCTGTATCTCAAGGCGGGTCCATGCAAAACATCCAACGATACAGAGCATTAACCTTAAAAGATGAATTGCAGTATCCACTCAGCAATGACGATTTCAACGTAGCGTTTGCACGATTTAAATTTTTAGATGCATTCGGTGGGAAAATAACAGAAGCACCTAATGTAAAAATAAAACTACCCCCACAATTTAATATCAATCAGGTAGCAGAATATATGAAAGGTGATGCCATCTTCGGTGCGGGAAGTGGCAATGAAAATGTATACAATACAGTCTCCAGTGGAGCGTATAGCCAAGCTAGAGCTGCAGGTGGGGATGGTTTTGATGCGGAAAATTTCGCAATGACCGCAGCTCAAGCATTACAATATTCTCTTGAGGCCGGATTAAATAGCGCATTAGGATTTGTTGGCTCTGCTGGATTAAGCAATATTAGTCAATATGAATTTTCTAGAAGACAAGCGCTCAATCCTATGTCGCAAATGTTATATAAAGGGCCAGGATTTAGACGATATGGATTACCTTTTATGATGCGACCTAGAAGTTCTAGTGAAGCAAAGCATATAAAAAATATTGTAAGTGCATTTCGTTTAGCTGCAGCACCATCAGTTCCGGACACTAACGATGCGCTATTAGGTGACGGTGCAACTTTCTTATTCGGGTATCCGCATTTAGTACAGTTTGATTTGATATTCTATCCACCCGAAGGCGGTGTAGATTTTCTCTATAGGAGCAAGCCTTGTGTAATTGAAGGTGTTTCATCAGACTATGGTGGACAAAAGATGACTTTTCATGAAGATGGTTATCCAACAGAAACTACGCTGAATTTAAGTTTGATTGAAATCAATCCGAGAGTATTGGGTGACGAACAGGATGCGGCTAGACACGAAAATCGGAGGCTTGCATAGTGTTTAGATTTTATCCTAAATTCGAATATAATGTCGATGATTATGATACTCTAACAGCTATCGACATTACAAAGAGAATCAAGGTTACCGAATATGTAAAAAGAACTAGCTTGCTTAGTGCTAGATCATATTTCATTCAAGACGGTGAACTTCCGGAACATATTTCGTATAAGCTGTACAGTAAGCCTACATATGCTTATACTATACTGCTAATAAACGGAATACATAATATATTTGAAGAGTGGCCTAGATCCGATAAACAATTTATCAAGTATATTGAAACTAAATATGGATCTGTTATAGGGGCGAAAGCAAGTTCATCCTATTGGTTTGATGGTGATGGTGTGCAAATGAGTTTGGATTATTGGCAAACAATAGATGATAATAAAAAATACGCATTGTCAAACTATGCATATGAAGAAGAATTAAATAATAAGAAAAAAGAAATACGAGTTCTGCTACCTTCTATTATTCCTAGAATGGAAACCGCTATACAAGAAATTTTGAACTCTACGAGCAATTAATAATGGCAGTAACCCCCAATTATCAGCCTGCGGCTAGATTCCCCAATCTAGCTAAACAATCTTCTGATAGAGAATTTCAATTAGACGAATATGTTGCAGACACATTCAGTGTAGACTTTTTTGGTCTAACGCTTCGGGATGGTACCGAAATTAATATCATCGATTCTATGGAAGTCATAGAAATATACGAAGATATTTTCAACCCTTCGATATCCGGATTTTGTCAAATAAGAGATATGTCGGGGGGTTTAGAAAAGTTTCAGTTGACCGGTGGAGAAATTATTAGATTCCGGCTATTCAAGCCAGGAACTACAGACGTAGTTTTATTCAGAAATGATTTAGTTGTTCATACTATTAGCAAAGGTAAATTTGACGCCAACAACTCTATTACGTACAAATTAGAATTTACAACTAAAAGTACTATTGAATCTCAGAAAAGAAGAATCACAAAATCTTTTGGTCAAGAGCGAAACATATCTAAAGTGGTCAAATTATTTGTTGAAGACATGGGTCTTGACTCATCTTTAGACTTGAATATAAAAGACAGTGGTATTCTCACGTTCAATAAAACTTTCGTATCGCCGGGATATAATCCAATCCAAGCAATCAATTACTTAGCAAAACGTGCATGTGCTACAGGCGATTACTATTTATTTTTCGAACGGGCGCAGAACGGATTTCGTAACAAGGGTATGAAAGTGTTTGCTGGAATAAAAAATCTTAGAGACCTTTCGACGAGTTCATCACCTAACTTTACTGAAGAAGGTATCTATAGGATATCTTATTCACCTCAATACGATTACGTCGTTCCAGCAGGCGCTGAAACATACATGAAAACTGAGTTTGTTGAACTACAAAATAACTTTAATCATATTACAAATATGAATAAGGGGTTATATAAAAGTAAAGTTTCTACAGTCAACATCGCAAAACGTTCATACAAATCTTCATTATTCGATTACACTCAAGGTCAAAGTGATTTCTATGTTAACGGATTATTGGCAGAAAAAAGTGTATTTGGTAATTATAGTGGAATTCAAGGTCTACCTGGTGAGCGTTTAGTCATCCCAGCGATCAATGATCCCGTTCATATGAAAGCGGATTGGGTGAAGAATGATATGAATGGTGCATTGCTGATGTCTGGTATCAGAATCAATGTAGGAGTTCCGGGTAGTGTAAACTCCATAGGATCAGGTGATATTGTCTATCTAAGTTTGCCTAGTGATTTTTCGCATTCATTAGATTTGTCTACTGCAGAAGTTCCGGAAAATAATATGTATTCCGGAAAATATTTTGTTACTGCGTGTAGGCATATTATTACAACAACATCCTATAAAAAACATTTAGAATTAGCTAGAGCATCTGTTCGAGAATCCCTAAAAGGTGAAATCGGATTAGTGGCGGGCGAGGATTACCGCCCAACACCTGAAGAATTGTACATTGACACTGCGGTAAAAGTTGGAAGCGATAATCCATTAACTACATTCACTCCTTATCAACCAACGAGAGACGGTGAAGGACCAACCAATCCCGCCGCAGATAGTTCACAGTCTACGTATACTGACGCTGAGTTGGACTCGGTAGTAGTAGAAGATCCCCCATATACTCCAGACGATAGAACCGAGGTAATTCCGGAAATTGATCCCGAGATCTTAGCAAATATTCCCTCAAACGAAGAGATTCAGGCGTTGGTAGCTGAGAGTTTAGCCGGAATAAATATTTTAGGTGCGGGGATTGAAAACTTTTCTCCAATTAATTTAGGTACTTTGGACATAGAGCAAATTACTAGAAATGCTCAAAATATAGTTACATATTCCCCAACGACTATTAGACGTGCAGTTGCTCCAAGAGAAATTCAATTTACACTTGCGGATGGAATAAGAGAAGACTATAATCAATTGTATGGTGATTTCAGCAATTATACCGAACAATTTGTCAATTTTAGTGGAACTATAGATGAGAGATTTACAACAACAATCGGAAGTATTGATAATTACATAAACAGAGTTAATAGTATCGGTGACGCAATAACTAACCAAGAAAATTTGTATGTTGATTTGAAGGATTATGTAGGCGGAGCAATTGGCAATTTGGCCAGTGTTGATATAGTGACTGCCGAAGTCGAAAAGCTAAGAAATCAAATTCCAACAGAAATGACACCAACACAAATTCAATCAATTTTAGATAACTATGTGAACGAAAATAATATTCCAAATCTAGGACAAATCGAAAATTTTGTGAACAATGCGACAACCATCGCTATTCCTGATGCTGGAGTATTAGCCAACAGCCTGATAACCAGTTTAGCGAGCACGGTCCAAACGGCGATCACCGCAGGAGTCAAGGATCTTGGTTTGAATATCAACGTTGAAAAATTAGCATCCGGTGTTGCAGAAACTATCAAGTCAGATGGGGTCGCAGCAGTAGAACAAGCGACACAACAAGTTTTTGAGAATTCTGCAGCCGAAGTGAAGAAAAATAACTTTAATCGTTTTGTCAATCGTGGGGGAGACACTAGTTAATGTTTTTAGGAAGAGACGATTTTGTTTGGTGGATGGGTGTTGTCGAAGATAACTACGACCCATATCTTTTGGGGCGTGTTCAAGTTAGAATATTCGGTTACCATCCACCTAAACACACCGGCGAAATTCCAACGAAAGATCTTCCGTGGGCTGTCTGCATCCATTCTCCGAATGTCATGGGTGCTTACGGGCGACCGGAAATTGGAGATTGGGTTGTAGGATTTTTCTTAGACGGACGAGATTCACAAGAACCTTTAGTCTTTGGAGTTCTTCCTGGCAACACATTATCAAATTTAGGTGAGCCGGGATTTGAATGGTCTGCCCCAAGCGACGTTAGTTATCCAGCAATATACTACAATGAAAACATTCGATCTGATACAAATAGAAATAGCTATACACAAAACATAAAAGATCTTGTCCGATTTGTTTTAGATCCTGAAGGTGGAATTACTCAACAACCTAGAGTTGAATTGTCTATTCCAAATAAGTACATTCGACTCGATATGTACTCAGACTCAGTATACCCTGAAGTTCCAGAAGTCATTTCTGATTATCTGATTTTGGAAAATGGAATCAAAACAGTTTTTGCAAAAAGTGATGTCAACGACGGTTCAATGACCATGAACATTCCCGGCAATGGACAAATCAATTTTGTTGCGCAAGGAAAAGTCAATGCAGATAACACAACGGAAGGCGGGCACATCACACTAACGTCTAAGTTTGGTAATATTATCACAACTACAGACAAGGGAAGTATTCAGCTTATTAACACTTCCGGAAATTTAGCATTAGTTGGAGGGAAAGAAACCTCTAAAATCACGATTACAAACGACAAAGGATCTATTTCAATAGCCAATAACGAAGGTCCGATTGGAATAAAAACCACAGGTGGTGGTAATATTTTATTATCAACATTATATAATAATAGTTCTACCAATGAGAATGCAGGTGATTACTTAGTTGATACTAAAAACTACTATGGCACGATAACACAGAATCTCGTATTTACATCAGGTGGTACATCAACGTTTACTTCGAAAGGATCGGTGGTAGTTTCATCTCTCGAAAATAACACAACAATAGCATCACCGGATGGAAGCTCATCAATAACTTCTAATGTAAATACTAGCGTAATCGGAAATACTGCAGTACTGATATCGTCTGGGAGTGATATTGCGGTCACAGGAACTGTGGACAGTGAATCTATAAATTATCCATTGCTAGAAACGTTAAGAGATATCTTGGCTTCACTTCAAGATTTGAATGATCGTGTCACCGCAATAGAAAATGAACTAGCTCCGTAAAAAAAGTTATAAATAGAATAATGAAAAGGCTACACAGTTAATTATACACATTGTCAAGCAAATGTCAAGTGTTTTTTGTAATTTTTTAAGGAAATGTTATGGACAATCACGAAATTTTAGTAAATTTGTTCGAAACTTATTTGCAAGAACGGGAAAAGTTCCTCACTAAAGGCGTTAAAGTATCGGCGACAAGGGCAAGAAAAGCTTTATCAGAAATCGCTAAAGTAACTAAAGAACTAAGAAAAGAGATCCAAGAAGCTAAACAATAATGGCTACAGTATATTCAGATATAGCGCTAAGCTTTGTTGCAAACCCTAACACTGGAGACGTAACTCCAGTGGCGAATGAGCGAGCAGTAAAACTTTCTCTTCGAAATTTATTGAGTACAGATATTGGAACTAGACCTTATGATCCTGAATACGGGGTCAATCTAAAAAGATATTTGTTCAAACAAGCTGATGCTCTCACTGAAGTTGATATTATTGAAGAGATACACGATGCCATAAAAACATTTGAGCCTAGAGCTATTGTTCAAGCAATTGAAGCGAATGTCGTACCGAATGGAATTGATATTACCATTGAGTTTAAAGTAAAAGATACTGGGATTTTTCAAACATTAGAAACGTTAATAAGCAGAGTCTAAAATGGCAGAAGAAAATAATTTAAAACTAGACGGGCTAGAGTTTTTTGACATCAAGCAAAACTTAAAAGCCTATATGAAGGGTCAGTCGCAGTTCCAAGATTATAACTTTGACGCTTCTGGTTTGTCTACGCTGCTAGATTTACTGTCGTACAACACATACTACAATATGTTTTACACTAATATGGCATTTAATGAAGCGTTTATTGAAACTGCTCAGAAAAGGTCTTCTGTTGTTAATTTAGCTGCAGCACTTGGATATACACCTAGATCTACAACATCAGCAAAAATTCAAGGATCTCTTACGGTATCGATTAGCGGTACCGCATTTGGAAATGTGACAGTTCCTTACGGAACACGATTCAGTTCTGTTGTTGATGGCGTAACATACTACTTTGTTAATTTAGATCCTATTACAATTTTTCCGTCGAATGGTATTTACAGTGCCGATTCTATATCACTAACCGAAGGAGTAATTACGTCCGAAACTTATGTTTATGATGTAAACAATCCGACTCAAAAATTTCTGCTAAACAATTCAGAATCAGACATATCAACGCTTGTTGTAAAAACAGAACTTTCTTCTACAAACGCAACATCACAAAGTTGGACACGATCAGATCAAATCGTGAATCTAAATCGTGAATCTTATGCGTATTACATCAAGGAAACTGATGATGGAAAGTATGAAGTTAGATTTGGTGATGGAATCATTAGCCAAGCGCTTGAGGATGGTAATGTTATAAAACTAACATATGTCGTTTCTAAAGGTGCTGCAGGTAATGGTATTCTAAATTTATCTTTGATGTCAGATCCGAGTAATTTACAAGTATCCGGAGCTTCGATTGTTGCGGCATCTTTCGTAGCGTCTCAGTTCTCTCTTGGTGGACAAGATAAAGAAAGTATTGAAACAATACGATTCAATGCGCCTAGAGCAAACACCGCACAGAATAGAGCGGTAACTGCCGAAGATTTTCAAACAATTCTTGTGAATCAACCCAATGTCGATTCGGTACTCGTGTGGGGAGGTGAAGACAACGACCCGCCCGCTTACGGAAAAGTTTTTATTGCTATTCGTCCTACCGTTGGAGAGGTTCTAACAGAAACTGAAAAATTAAATCTAATTAATGGTGTTATCAATCCTAAAAAAAGTTTGACAGTTTCAACCGAAATTGTTGATGCCGAGTTTATTTATGTCAGCGTTGATGTTAATGCCACATTCGACCCGGAAAAAATTATTGCTTCTGAAGCAAGCCTAAAAGAAACTATTTTCAATACCATTAAGACGTATAATACGGAAAAATTAAATAAATTTTCTCGATATTTCCGCTACTCAGAATTGGTAAGACTCATAGATTATTCTGACAGATCTATTTTGAATAGCGATATTATCGTTAGAATGAAAAAGCGTTTTAGTGTTCAGCTAGGATCATCAGTGCAGTATATTATTAATTTTTCCAATCCCATTCAAAACACAACTGCTGATAGACCTTCCACACACCCTTTTGGTGCGGGGAACCAAGTCACTTCTACCGCATTTTCTTATGGCGGTTTTGATAATTGTTTCTTGGAAGAAAACGGCGGAATCATGAGAATATATCGAGTCAGTGCTGAAGGTGTAATTATCGGTGTCGCACAAAACGTAGGGTCTATTAATTACAATAGTGGGCAAATTATTCTAGACGATTTTAGACCTACGGCAATTGCGGCGGGTGGCGTTACGCTCGAACTTATTGCTAATCCTGCTTCGAGAGATATTTTACCACTTAGGGGACAGATTGTAAATATTCGTAACGGTGATATTCGTGTTGCTGTAACTAACGATAAAGACATCAGTTTGACAAGAAGATAGGTCAATGCTCAATAGCCTGCAAAAAAATCCTTCGCTAAAATTAGAAAGTTTAATACCTGATTTAGATAACGAAAACTTTCTAAAATTTATAGAAGCGTACTATAAGTGGATGGAGAGTACCAAGCTTACTTACATCCAATCCACAGGTACGTTTTCTGCGGGCAACACTGTTGTAGGTCAAGAATCTAATGCCGTAGGTATTGTAAAATATGTTTCTAACGAATATCTTGTAGTTGAAGTCAGATCTGAGGAAGGTTTTTATAACACGGAACAAATTGTAGAATCTCAGTCCGGCATTGAAGCAGCGCTGACAAAAGCAAAAGACAACGTTATTCGTGCCGCAAACAATCTAGTAAAAAATAAAACTTTTCAATACGCATCTGGGGATTATTGGGAATATCTTAAAAATGAACTGAATGATTCTGTTCCGTCAACAACTTCCGCTCAAAGAAAACTTATCGCAGAAAGAATACGAGAATTCTATACGTCTAAGAGTAGTGAAGCTGCATATGAGTTTTTCTTTAAAGCATTTTTCAATAGCGAAGTTGTATTCAGATATCCAGGTGAAGAGCTTCTAAGAGTATCTGACGGTAGATTCGAACAACTTTCTATTCTTCGTATTGAAACTACATATGAAGATCCAATCGAGGGAACACAACAAGTCGATCCTTTTGTCTTCTTGAATAGGACAATTCGAGGCGATACCAGCCAAGCTGTGGCTAACGTAATTAATGTTGTCGGCACAGCATTGCAAGGCGTTGATTACTATGAACTTAGATTATCTTTAGTTTCCGGAGAATTTTCACCACAAGAAAGAATTCGAATTATTGGTGAAGAAGAATCTCAAGCCGATCTTTTTGGTATTATTGCTAGAGTGGATATTGTAGATGGTGGTTCTGGATATTCAGTTGGAGATCCGATTACAATTACTTCCGGATTTGTGTCGGGTACTGATTTAGAATTTCCTAATATCGGCAATGGAGTCATCTTAAGATCTTATAACGGCACTGATTTATCATTATACGAAGCCGGTGATATCATTACTATTTCAGGAACTTCTGTAACTTCTTTAGCGATAGTTGCCGACAATCTTTTAGGAAATAATCAACTTGTTGTTGCATCAACCGCCGGATTTAAAGAAGGTTCTTTTATATCAGATGATGGGGTTCATATTATAGAAGGAACAACTATTGTAAGTGTCGATGATGCAACTACACTCACAATTTCCCAAAATAAAATTCCTTTTGCTTCAGATCGTCCTATTTTATGTTTTAATAACGATAGAGATTATACTGTAGTTTCCTCAACATCAACTACTATAGAGATTGAAGGTGTCGGAGTAGATGATCAAGACTTTTTTGATTATGATTATCAACCAGCATCAAGCCCTCTAATTTCAATTCAAGCACAGGGTGCTGGATTTGGTGCATTAGCGTTCGTATCCTCTATCGATAGTGGTGGTATCGGAGAAATAACAATTTCCAATCCAGGCTACGGATATCAGTCTGGAACTCGATTGACAATTGATAATGGAACTACCGGCGGCTCGGGATTGATCGCTGAAGTTGGTGACATTATAGATCCATACACAATAACCGATGGATTGTCTACTTATACAGTTGGAGAGATTGGAAATATTGTTGTTAGGAATAGGGGAACAGGTTATATCTCAATTCCATCAATTGCATTAGTGGACGATGCGATTGCAAATATTGGCGCAATAAATTCTAAAGTTGTAACAATCGATAATCCTGGTACTGGATATTCTATCGGAGACGTACTTACAATTACTGCGCCTACGGATCCTTTAGGAACAACTCCATCCGCTATTGTGTCCAAGATCGATTCTGATGATGCAATTATATTTGAGGATGGTGATTCCATTTTACTTGAGGGAACCGATTCTCTTGGTTATTCTCAAGAGGGGCTAATTGAAGATGGATCGCCGAACACTGGCGCAATCGTTGCAATAGAATTTTCTTCAACTGGATATGGTAGTGGATATACCAATAATGATTTACCTACTATCACAGCAACATCCGGTAACAATGATGCGGAATTCACTGTAAATAATATTTTAGGAACGTCGGGTACCGTAGATGTAGCAAATGTTCAAGAGAATATTGGTCTTGGTGCAATAAGACAAATCGATATAGAAAATGCTGGACTAAGATATGCAAATGCTGAAGCATTGACAACAACAGGCAATGGAGATGCAATTCTAACTCCCACTATATCTGGTATTGCAATAACACCTGGGCAATTCTTAACAACCGACGGATTACTCAACGACAGAATCATTCAGGATTCATTCTTTTTCCAAGACTTTTCTTATGTTCTCAGGACAGGCACACAATTCAACCAGTACTCTAAAGTACTAAAAGAATTGTTACATCCCGCTGGAACTGAATTTTTTGGAGAAATCCTTTTTACATCCTTTATTTCTGTCACTCCAGAATTTTATTCTCAGATCAGACCCGAATCTGCTATCACAAGAATTGTTTTCTTGGAAGAATTGCTCTCGTTTACCGGAGCAACATACAGTACTATCGATATTCTTAAGTTTATCATTCCTGAAAATGTAATCGACGTTGTTTCAGGCGCTACCGCAACTGAAATGAATGTTGAAATTCAGCTTGTCAAGAATGCTGAACTGAACTATCATTCTGCTCCAGTTGAAGTTGAAATGCGTTTAGACTTGTCTGCGCAATCCTTAGCGGGGCCATCTTATTTAAGAAGACATTTGGACATTCAAAGTGGAATTGATGTTTTCTCAAACAACACCCAAGAATATCAAATAGAAATTGCACCTAGTGTTAGTACTCCAATGAATCATCGGGGTACCGAAGTTGAAATTGATTTTGAAATACTCTCAACATCGTCGCTAAATATCCACACGGAAATTTCTCCAGAACTTTCTATCTCTAATGTAGTTTCTGTAAGTAATGCTTTTGATTTGACGGAATACAATATTGAGATTAGAAGTTTCGGTGAAGTGTCTCCTCAATACTATAAAGACACTGCGGTAGAAGTAGAATTCCAGATACCTTTTGTATCACCTTTAAATGTGTATACATCAGATATTGATATAGAAATTGGTGTTACGACATTCGCAAGCGTTAGTACTTTAGCGACACAAGAGTATCAAATAAAAATTGCTCCTGAAAAGTCTATTGCGAATGTTGACTATAGAGACACTGAAACAAAATTACAAATCAATCCATATATCTTAGCGGCAATCACGCCACAAGATATCAGATTGCAGAGATTTGTAGACATAGAAACAGATCTTGCTTACATTGCTGTTTCTCCGTCCATTGAAATTCAACCTATAGTAGAATCTTTTGTGACTACTAATGGTAACCCGACATTCAATGAGACTACAATAGATTGTATTAATCTACTTAATGTCGGAAAAGTTGTACCCGTAACAAACGAAACAGTAGTACGTGTAGGAACTACTGCATTGACTCCTCCAGAAAATGTTATACCTGCAAGCACGATAACGTATGGTGAACTGCAGTTATGGCCGTTTAGAAATGATCCGATATCAAATTGGCAAAATATTGCGTTTGAGGATGTATATCCAGGCGGAAGAACTGTGATGACACAAGTTGCAATTGCCGGAACTGTGTCTGTTTCTGGAACAACTGTTACGGGAAGTGGTACATCGTTCACGCAAGAATTTGTGGAAACACAATCTTTGATTATAGATAATGAGGAGTTTATCATTATTAACATCACCGACGATACTACTTTAGAAATTAATGTGGTTCCAACAGGTTCTTATACTAATGTTGCCGCATATAGAGAATTTATATTATAAATAATACACTTATCGAGTAATTACTTAAGGAGATAATTATGCCTGCTATAGCAACAAGTAAATTTAGAGTGCATAACGCCGAGCAGTTTTTGGAGGCTTTTAGCGAAGCTGCGCCGACTAACATGTACTTTTATATTGGTGGTGTTTCACCCTTTGTGGATGATAACAACCCACCTACCCCAACAAACGATACGGACAGCATCGAATTTGTACCTTGGAGAGATTCTATTGCTGCAAAACGTGTAAAAACTGATGACGTTATTCAAGTTATTGATCGTTATAACTGGACTTCAGGTGTTGTATATGATTATTATGATGACAAAGACAGTAATCTTCTAGATGATGATTTTTATGTAATGACGGAAGATTATAATGTTTACAAGTGCTTGTGGAACGCAGGTGGTGTTGGTTCTACTGTTAAACCTGACTTAACCACGACAGCGCCTTTCACGACCGGTGATGGTTATTTGTGGAAGTACATGTATACAATCACTACCGCAGAAGCTTTGAAGTTTTTGACTAATGACTTTATGCCTGTACGTACAGATACAACCGTTGGAGCTGCGGCAATTGACGGCGGTCTTCACGTAATCAAAGTGACCAATGGCGGTTCTGGATACACAACAGCAACAGTTGCAGTTGATGGCGATGGCACAGGTGTTACTGCTTCTGCCACACTTAATGCTGGTGCAGTAGAATCTATTACTATCTCACCAGGCGATGAAGGCTCAGGCTACACATTTGCAAACGTAACCATTAGCGGTGACGGTACTAATGCTACAGCACAGGCAGTTATTAGCCCACGAGGTGGTCATGGATCTAATGCTCCAGAAGAACTTGGTGGAAAGTTTGTTATGTTGAACATTCGTCTTGATGGTAACGAAGGCGGCGCCGTTTCAACAGAAAACGATTTCCGCAAAGTTGGTCTGATTCGTGATCCTATCGATGATGATACTTCTATTGTAGCCACAGGTGATGTGTATCGTCAAACATACCGCTACACACTAGGTACACTTGGTGGTACTGGCACATTTGCTCAAGATGAAACTGTTACAGTTGGTGATTCGTCCGCTGAAGTTATCGAATGGGATTCGGTAAATAATTATTTGTATACTTCCATTCCTTTACCTGATGTTGCAGATTTTACAACTTCGGCTACCCTTACCTCATCTGGTGGTGGGACCGGTCAAATTACTACTATTGATGCACCAGGGCTTCGAGCATACACTGGTGATGTTCTTTACATCGAAAATCGTAGCCCAATTTCAAGGGCAACGGATCAGATTGAGGATGTGAAACTGATTATTGAATTCTAATTCAATTTTATAAAGAAGAGAAAAAAAGATGTCAAATCCAGGCGGTATTAACCTAAACATCAGCCCTTATTATGATGATTACGATGAAGATAAGAAGTTTGCTAGGATTCTTTTTAGACCTAGTTATGCTGTTCAAGCACGAGAGTTAACACAATCTCAGAGCATTCAGCAAAAACAAATCGAAAGATTTGCAAACTTCTTTTTCAAACAAGGTTCGATTATTGAAGGTTGTGAGCAGACACTAGACTTGAACTTACCTTATGTGAAAGTTCAACCAACTTATGCTGATCTGCTTACACCTGCTACTCAAACAGTAGCAGTTGCGAACTTTACTGAACAAGAAATCGTCGGATCTCAAACAGGCATTCGTGCTTATGTTGGTATCACTTCGGATTTGACATCCACTGATCCAAAAACCTTTTTTATCAACTATCTGTCAAATGGTGCGATAAAAATTAAAATCAGCGATTCAAATTTCCCTACAGGAAATTTTAATGTTGGTAATAAAGTAGAATTTTTTACCGCTTCAGGCGCCGGTAGTGTTACTGTAGCAGGAACACTTGTAGCGTGGGACGTTGATCCCATTACAAGTGCTACAGCAACGGACAACCAATATATTTGGGTTAACGATTTAACTGGAGATTTTTCTCTTATTCCTAATTCTGGCACGCCAGTAATTAGATTTACATACAGCAGTGGTGCCACGCAAGAAATTGAGTACGATCCGGCGAGTCTTTCAACGCAGGTGGTTGTTAATGGAAATCAACCATTACCTTCAAGAGTGATCACAGTAGTTGATGCTTCAAATGTAGTTGTTGGTTCGCCTGTTACGGGAACGGGGATTCCAGCCGGCGCTTACATCACGGCGTTCCAAACTACTCCCACACATACCATCACTCTTTCAGTAGAAACTGAAGTGGGTGGTGTTGCAGATACTGCTCCAATAACCGTATATACTTCAGACTTACGTGAATCTTCGACGTTCAACGACAACGAATTGTTATTCACGTCAAATTATTCTAGTAGATTTTATGCGATATCTGAAACTGAAAATGCTACACAATATGTAGTGAATGCCGGAACCGCAAATGAATTGATCTATAATAAAGGATCTAAAGCCACTTTAGGTGATGGAATTCTTTATATCGCAGATCATTTTATCAAGGTAGATTCGCAAACTATTCTTCTTGACAAGTATAGCAATAACCCATCATATAAGGTGGGTGTTGTTCCTGTAAAAACATTTATCGACGCTGTAGATGACACTACAGTTTTGGATAATGCGCAGGGGTATAACAACTTTCAAGCGCCAGGCGCCGATCGATTACGCATTGACGTTACTTGGACAAAAATAGGATATAATGAAGTTTCAACTGAAACCGAATTCGTTTCTATGCTCGAAGTTGAAGATGGAATTATCAAGAAAAGAAAAGAGCTTGCTGTTGAAGGAAAGCTTGAGGAGGCAATCGCTCGTAGAACGGATGAAGAGTCTGGAAGCTACACACTTTCAGATCCTAAAATTGCTATCAGAGAGCATCTAAACACTGGAACGAATAATGGAAGATACTCATTATCTGAAGGTGGTGATTCTGATCTGTTGTTAGCCGAAGCTGATCCGTTTACTGCATATGTTAAGGGATATCGAAACGAAATTATTGCACGTACTGGAATCACTCTCAGAAAAGGCTTAGACGTAGAAGAAGTTGAGCAAGTAAAAACTCAGATTGTTTTAGGTAGTTACTTACCTGTCAACGAACTGATTGGATTTTGGGATTTCGAAACAAACGCTGAAGTTCAATTGTATGATACTGCGCAGACTGTAATCACGTCAAAAACTTTTGATGGAGATTCTTTTGCAGCAACCGGAACTCAGATTGGTACCGCTAGAATTAAAACAATAGAATACTATAGCGGTGAGCCTGGATTAGGATCTGCAGTATACAATCTTTATCTTTACGATATCAACATTACATCGTCAACTTTCCAAAATGTAAGATCTATTGTCCAAGATAAAACTGGTGCGCCAGACTGTGTTGCGGATGTAGTATTAGATTCTTTTGGTGATGCTATTCTTAGAGAGCCTAGATTCAATCGTTTAGTATTCGATCTTCCTTACACTAATATCAAATCTATTCGAAATGCTGCTGGAGAAATTGAATCTTCATTTAGATTCCGCAGAGAATTCACAATTAATCTTTCAGGCGGCTCCGGTACAGTTGGTTCTGATGATAATTCCGAAACATTTATCGGAAATGGTGTGTTATCAGATTTGCAAAAACGCACTAACTACATGCTGATTCCCAGAACAACAGTTCTCACTAACTCTGCGATAGAAACTGCAGTGACAACCGTTATAGGTGATGCTACGGTAACTGGCGGTGTGGCGTTTTTAACTAAGTTTGCGGCTGGAGATTTTGTATCCATCGACGGAAACATTTATAAAATTTCATCAATCACTGATGACAATAATTTAGAATTAGATGAAACGGCATCTAGCAATTTTACAGGGGACATCTATAAAGCTTTTCCTGCTGGACTGCCTATCAGAACTGTAGGGCTTGGGTCTAACGGAGAAAGATCTCTAACAGCATCCCCAACTTCTATTCAAATTAATCTTCAGGAAAATGTGCAATTAAATAGTGCGAATTTTGTTGCTACTATGGACAGATCCAATGCACGAGAAATTCGTAAAGATATTGTAAGAGATCGAGAAGTTATAATTGAGCCGACCGCTAACGGTCCGGGCGGAGTAGCGCATCCTAGTGGAGAAGTTGGTCCATATAGTCTAGGGCATTCCGACGTTTTTCAAATTAAAGCAATTTACGATTCGGGAAATCAGGCCAATGCTGCTACAACATCTGACATAGATGTAACAGATCTATATTCGTTTGATAATGGTCAGCGTGATAATTCATACGAAAGTGCAAGTATTACGCCTAAAATCGGAACACTTCCGATAGGAAATCTTTTAGTTGTATTTGATTACTTTACTCACGATACCACTCAAGGTGTTGGATATTATTCTGTTGATTCATATCCAGTTGACGATTCTGTTACTAACACAGGAAGTACAATTTATACAACAGACATATCCTCATATACATCGTCTGTCGGTCAAGTGTTTGATCTTAGAAGCTCTTTGGATTTTAGACCTTCGAAAATTAATGTCGCAAATCAACAAACTAATCCATCAGCGCAAACTACGTTTGACACGCCGGGAACTGGGGGTGGATTGCATATTCCCGCATCCAATTCTGATTTCGATGCTGATTTAGTATTCTATAAAGGAAGAAAAGCAAAGCTGTACATGAATAATAAAGGAGAACTTGGGATCACTAATGGATCGCCAGGATTCCCTGTACCATCAGAAGCGCCTTCGGTTCCAGATACTATTACTCTAGCAGAAATTACGGTACCCGCTTATCCATCACTACCTAAGAATGTTATCATCAATCCAATTCATAATCGTAGATATACGATGAAAGATATTGGTAAATTAGAGTCTCGTGTAGAGAATATAGAATTCTATACCGCTTTAAATTTATTGGAAAGAGAATCTAGAGACAAATCTATAACGGATGCTGATGGTATTGATAGATTTAAAAATGGTATTTTAGCGGATCCTTTTACCGGACATTCCGTGGCAGACGTTTCTTTAGCAGACTATAACGCTTCGATTAATAGAAAGCAAAAATATTTGACTTCATATCACGATAGTGGTAAATCAGTTCAGTTTAAAATAAATGAGTTTACGTCTACGGGATATACTAAGACAAAAGGTAATAAGTTATTTTTGAACTATAGTCAAGCAGAATTTATTGTTCAGCCTTATGCTTCGTCGTCAATCAACTTAGCGCAACAATTAACATATAGTTGGGTCGGTGACCTCAGAATATATCCAGCAACCGATAATTGGATTGATGTAAATCGAAATCCGGATCTTGATTTAGTTATTGATCCTACAGGTCTTTCTGATAACTGGAAAATTTTATCGGATGCATGGAACAGTGAAATTTTTCCCGCAGAAAGACATTGGATTGGCGAAGCAACAAAGATAATATCATACGACAATGATTCTGCATCTGTTGTTAGGACCGCAAAAACTAAAACGTGGGATGTCCAGATCGAAAATGCTAACATAGATTCTGCTCAAAAATCTATCAATCCTATTTTGGAAAGACTTTCTGATGCTTCGATTTCTCACGGATTCAGGGAAAGAGATTTTGTATTCGAAGCAACAGGTCTAAAAGACGGAACCTCATTTTATGCATTCTTAGATGGGATCGATGTTACTGCGAACTGTAAGCAAATAAAATTGGAAGGTTCAACAACCATCGACGAACTGTTTTTGCTGTATGACAATGATGGAATTTTGGGAACTGATAACACAAAATACACTCAGTTATTCAATGGAAGTTTAAGAACAAGTAAAAATAAAATTTATGGTATACTTAGAATTCCATCCGGATACAAAGTGGGGCAGCGAGAGTTTAAACTGACAGACGATTCCCAAAATAGAGACACACTTGCAACATCTATTGCGAGAATTCCTATTTCTGCTACGGGAATTTCTATAAATCGTGGAACGACTTTCATCAACACACGACCATCGTTTATTGCATTTGATAATGCATCTTATGTTCAAACAGTCAGTCGTGTTGCCAGCACGTCAGCTAGTTACTCTACAAATAACTTCAAACGATTCGATCCAATCGCACAGAGTTTTTATGTGGACGAATCCACATATCCTAATGGAGTGTTTGTAACATCTGTAGATTTATATTTCAAAACAAAATCAACGGCCGACAATTTCGGCGTTACTGTAGAAATCAGAGAACTGGATAATGGATTTCCTACAAGGAAAATTATAGGAAACGAAAGTTCTCGTGTAGAAAATGATGCAATCGCTACAAGTACCGATTCCACGAGTGCGACAAACTTTGAATTTCCTTCTCCGATATATCTGTTACCTGGAAACGAATATTGTTTTAGCATTAAGCCTGATGGTAATACGGACGATTACGAAATATGGACAGCATCTTTAGGTGAAATTGACATCACAGACAGCTTAGTAAATCTTAAGATCGACAAACAGCCTGCGGCTGGAGTCTTGTTTACTCCATCAAATGAGTTGCAGTGGAGTGTTCGTCAAAATCAAGATATAAAATTCAAATTAAATATTGCGGAATTCGATACTTCAACTTCCGCAATTGCATACTTTGATAACCTAGCGACACCACTAAGTACATATTCAGTTATAACTCCTGTTATAGAAAATCTAAACGTAGCAGGAACGAATATCAGTTATGCATTATCGCTAACGGATATTTCGGATCAAACTACTACATATATTGATATTAATAACTTAGAAAGATCTACTTACGCTTCTTTGTATAAAGTATCGACAGCCGGAACCTTGAAATCTAGACTAACTATGTCTACAACAGATAAACATTTATCTCCGTACATAGATCTTGATAGAATTCACGCTAACATTGAAAAAATTTCAATTGGATCTGATTTACAAACAGAACTTACTGGTGATGTGACGATTACTCAAGACACTAACACGGTAACAGGTAATAGCACGTCATTCAACACAGAAGTTATTGCAGGACAATACATCAAAGTTGGACAAGAGATCAAGCAAGTCTCCGTAGTCAATAGTGCTACCGAGCTTCTTACTGTAACAAACTTTAGAACTGGATATACTAATGAAGCAATTTATAAAAATCCAGAAGAAGCTCCAATTGGAACCTATTCGACACAATCAAGATATATTTCTCGACGAGTTGTATTGAACGATGGATTTGAAGGTGGGGATCTGAACGTATTCTTAGATATTAGCAGACCTGCGGGATCTGATGTCAAAGTTTATTATAAGATCATCAATGAAAGTGATCCAGATCTCTTTGATTTTAAATTGTACGAACCTATGGAATTAGTTGGAGTTCCTACAATCACCGATAACACAAATGCTTACACGGAAGAAAAGTATGTGATTCCCAGTGAAAAATTGACAGGCGGATCGCAGATCCTATATGGAACAGTTACAACTAATGGAACGACTGCTGTAACTGGAACAGACACTAGATTTAGCGAAGAACTTAGGATTGGTGATATAGTAGCAATTGGTCCAGACAGAATCACGGGTGTTGTGGAAACTGTAACCGACAATGGATCTATTACTTTGGAAAGCAATTTTACACAAAATCTAAATGGTGTCAGCATATATAAAGTATTGAACGATACAGTTGAGTACACAACACCTGACGGTCGAACGTATACTGGATTCAAGAGTTTCGCTATCAAAGTTGCGTTCATTTCAAGTAACGATGCGGTATCACCAAGAGTTAAGAATTTGAGAGCAATTGCTTTAGCCTAAATATGAAAGTAGAGTTAGATGAAAAAGTAGCAGGGATTACACATAGAGACACTCACTCTAAAGCCCTGCTTAACTCTGACATGGATGCGTTTCTAAAGTATAAAAAAAGAAAGCAAAAAATGTTGGATCAGAAAAACACAAATAAAAGTGTGTCTGAGATAAAGGAAGAATTACATGATCTCAAGAGTGAGATCTCACAAATAAAAGAAATGATTACGTTACTGATAACGAACAAGTAGAGAGCCAGTTATGCCAATTTCACAAGTTTTTCTGAGTAATACGTTCAACGAATTCAGACAGACAACTAATCTTGTAATCGACGAAATTAACGCACTGACCAATGGAACTGGTGTGCTGGTTGTCGATGGTACTACACCATTAACCGGAACATTTACTATTGATGGTAATCTTTTAGTAACTGGAGAAACAACTACTGTAGTATCATCTACACTGTCGGTTCAAGATAATATGATTTATTTGAACTATGCTGATGGTCCGTTTACAATCACAAATGTTACGAATACTGGAACTGCGGTAACATATACTATCGATAGTGAAATTGAAAACACAGACTTTCAAGTAGGCTGGACTGCAGTAATTACAGGCGTAAATCCTTCAGCATATAACATCTCAGGACTGATCGATTCGATTGATACAGGCGCAAACTCGTTCACAATTCTCAGTACCGCAACAGGCACATACGTAAACGGCGGCACAGTAACAGCAAAAGCAAGCGCTAATGTGGATCTTGGT
>Ga0208767_1000556_pt1 | contig 30932 bp, 29 predicted proteins | sample VirMetDEL_Mar_21_FD_184514 | JGI IMG/M metagenome (GOLD analysis project Ga0208767, IMG submission 184514) | Aqueous microbial communities from the Delaware River and Bay under freshwater to marine salinity gradient to study organic matter... | ecosystem: Environmental > Aquatic > Marine >... | reverse complement strand
ATAAAACGAAATGTTCACGTAATCCCGCGAAAATAAACCAGCCCCCAATCGAGCTAAATCCTAAGAGCATCCCATACCATGCGTACCGTTTCATAGGCCCAAAAATACACGCCGGACCTCTGCAATTGCAAGCTAAAATATTAAGCTTTGCTTACTATAAATGAACCCTTTATAAAGGCTTGGTAAAGAGTAGGGCTAGGGTTTTGGAAAAGTTTTTTAACGGAAAGTAGCAACCTTGAAAACGATCTGGTCTTATGGATAGTTCATTTTCTTAAATTAGTCTAAGGGTCCGTCCGTTGAGTATGTGGAGCCGTTGTTAGTGGCGTCGTAGCCGTTCCCAGAATGATCATTAGTATCGTCGGAATCCAGTAACCACCATCCCACCAAACCGTCAGAAACATGAGTTCCTGAGTATATCGATGACACCTCTGCCGATGTTAACTCTTTGTCGTAAAAACGCAAATCAGCTAAGTTACCGTTGAGAAAGTTACCTGCATATTCCCCGATTATTAGATCATTTGCGTCGGCATAGGTATCCGATGCGGATCCCTGTGGCGAAACAGTCTCCGCAGATCCATCGTTATAAAAACTAAACCCCGACCAACTATCAGACCCATCGTAGGTCATCGCCAGATGTACCCACGTTCCATTTTCGGGAATTGTTGTGGACCCTCTAGCCATTCGACCTCCAGAGCCAGTACGGTTTAGAAACCCACCCTGCACGACAGCGGGACTCGACCTCCTACCCATAAACCAACCTTTTGAGGATCCGGGATTCCAAGTACCGAGAACCGATATAAGAATGTCTGAGCCTTTGACCCAGAAAGCCACTGAAAAAGCTTCATTCGATTCTTTCTTAAAAACATCATTAGCTGAATTCAAATAATCATTTGTGCCATCAAAATTGCGACTAGCTCCACCGAAAGCTTCAACGCCAGCACCAGCACCAAATCTATGTGGATTAAGCAACATTACAAAGTCTCTGCTAAAACAAACAATCCATCGACCTCTTCCGGTGTTTTGTTGATACCAGGATGCAGACGTAATGCTTCTAATGTGTCGTTAGAACGCTCAAAAAATGTAGCGTCATACCAATCCACCTGAACCGATGTTGGTTGCTGATCTACGATAGATTTAACAGTATCATAAATTCCGTCTTGTATCATCGCAAGTTTGAGTTGTCGCGGCGTTACTTGAGAAGGGACAACAATGGGTTTGTCTTCCTCAACCCAAGTTTCTGTATAGGTTCCCGCGATTAGATCAATAGCCCAATCTCCGCGAATTACTATCTTACCGTCTGATGGGGTAGGTCTGTCAGTTGAGACAACTTGTAGGAAAACAAGATCGGGATCTCCTCCAACAATCTGTTCCCCGTCTGCCCGTGGGTAATTTATTTTCTCACGAACGACTTCTGAGGTTGCCGTATTGTATATAGTATATTTTTTAGATGTATCTACTGGGTAGTTCATTATGTTCTAGTTCCTATTAGCCATATTTTCAGGCCTGCTCCAGCTACAGTTGAGCCAACTTGGTCAATGTCTATAGTTATCTCAGCGTCGTCTGCCAACGCACTATCAGAAATGACTGCGGCTGTAGCGGCAGTCTCAGAAGTTTTTTCTGAAGCATCAATGGAAAGAACAGTACTTAATACAGAAACTCCTGACTCGTTTATGTCTACCTGAAGGATCGAACCGGTCGGAGCGGTCGTCACTGATGCTCTTACATCTGTAAGTGTCATCGCGTAAGGCATTCGGAAAGTAGTCTTTGCTGTCCCGGTTGTTAAATCAGTAGTTTCATCACTTACCGCAATTCCTAATTCAACCGGGAGCGCATCCACATACGCTTTAATACTCTGTTGAGTAGCTAGTGCGGTTTCTGAATTCGAACTAAGCGTATCTTCATCTAAAATTGTGGTTACACGCGCATTGGCGGCTCCTAACCTCACTCCCGAATCAGTAATGTCTACTCGATCTGTATTTGCAGTTCGTAGCGATACAGTCCCGTTTACAACTTTTACTTCATCTGTCCCATCTGGGCTGTCCAGAATCACCTCGCTAGACGTGAGTGTCACTCGTCCATTAGTATGACTTGCACCATTTGAGACCCCGTTCGAAGATATGTAAACAGAACCACCGGCATCGGTAACGACCATTTCATTTGCGTTGTAAGTCGTATAAGTCGCTGATGAACCAAATCGCGCATTTGCAAAATCTATCAATGCTGCCCCACTGCCGTTGTAAAGGATTTCGTCCGCTGCATCGATACGGCAAGTTGTTCCTCCGCCTCCTATCAGTTCGATATAATTTATCTGCCCCGGACTTAGGGTGTCAGTTGCCGTGATGCTTAATCCTGTCGCGTTTCCGCTGGTAGACTTGTTTACCTCAAATGGGATGGAGAGTCCAGTCTCGTTTCCTGTAGCTTGACCAAGTATAATAGATGTTACTGGCGTGATCTCCGTGTCTCCGTTAGCGGTAAATGCCCCACCCTCAGCTGCATCCTGAAACGTCGGGGCCGCTCCTGCTCCGTTCGATGTCAACACTTGGTTGGCAGTTCCCGCTGCTACCGTGGCAGGCGCTCCAGCAGCATCCCATGTAATCAGTTCACCATCGGTGCCATTCGCCAGATCCGCTACATCAACATTGCTGAGGGAGTTACCCGTGCCATTGGCATCAAAGGTTTTGTTAGTAAGCGTATCACTCGATGATGCAGTTATGTAAGTTCCCAGATCGGAAATGTCTGCTTCAACTAATGCGCGGGATTCGAAATCTACTCCGTCGGCAACTAATACATTTCTGTTAGTTGCTGTAGATGTATTTACATCCGATAAGTCTGAGAGTTGAGATGCATTTCCCGCCACAGTCTGCCAACTACATGTACCATCGCCATCCTCGCGCAGGTATTTTGTACCACCAGCTTCACCGGTTGATTTTATAGTTGTTCCTTCAATCGACAACGTATTTGACGCGTCCGAAATGGTTTTGTTAGTCAGCGTCGAGGTAGACGAAATTGTCGGCACCTCCACGTTGTCAACTCGCAACTCCATTGCCCCAGCGCCAGAATTTGTAATATCGAAAGAAGCGTCAGTCGCAACAGGTCTACTTATCCCATTGATGTCTAATGTGGCATCCCCTGCCCCGGAACCACTGATGTATACGTAGCCAAGGGAATTGCTATTACCTATGGTCAACTCAGAAAAATTTGAACTTCCATCGTAGTCGAATATCATTCCGATGTTCCCATCACTCGCCTCAATCTCCATCAAGTTTGCAGTCTGAGCGGCGTGTCCCTGAACCGCTAGCTGAACCTGATCCGCATCTCCATCAATTGAAAATTTGGCAGAGTTAACCTGCGCTGCTCCAATCACTACATCTTTTGATGTAGTGTTCAGCACTACGGGATCTGACGCATCGGAAAACGCACCACCACCACCGGCTCCCAACCCTGAATAGTTCGCTAGCGTATCCGGGGTGACTACCCGGCTAGTGTCCGTTCCGGCATCTACCTCTGCCTGAGTAGCAAGTTCAACAATTCCCTCCGTCGATGTAGTTGCGGTGGTTTCATCCCCGGTGTTGACTCCCGAATTATTAGCTTGCAGGGTATTTAGTTGCGCCCCGGTAACTGTTGTATCGAGGTCTGCTAAAGCATCTCCGGGTTGCATAGCTGAGTCGGCTAGCGTTCCCTGCGCCGCTGTTGCATAAGTCGCTGACAGATCGGGTATATTTGTTGCGTCGATTGTTCCGGCGCTCACGCCCGTCCAATCTATGTGTTCGTTTGCTACGAAATTAAGCAGTGTATCGTGATCAATTGATGCTTCATCTCCGGAAAACAAAAAGGTCCCGTCAGATAACTCAGTATTAAATTGCGCTTTAGTTCCAGTTAATCCGACGATCGATGTCTGGTCTCCGGTATTAGTTCCTGAGATGTTATCTAGTTTAGTTTCGTCGGCTGAGGTAAATGATGCGGTAGTAGCATCTAAGACGCTGGACCACGCTTGAACATCTGTGCCAATTTCGAGATCGAGATCCGCTTTAACTTCTGCATAACTCCGGCCTTCAATGGTATCAGCATCAGTAAATCTAGCAAAATCATTTGCTACAGGGGTTCCACTTGTGTCTATCCCACCCCCACCAACCTCGCCGGAGGCCCCCCGAACCGTGTTCGTTAACTCTATGGGGTCGTTTGGACTTACGGTTAGTATTATTTTAGCCATCTATCTGCGGTTTAACTATTAATGTAGGCCCCTCCACTATCGTTACATCCCCGCCCCCGTCAGTGAGATGTAGTTGAGTGACGTAACAACCTTTTGCTACGCCAACTAAAGAAAGGTCTCCATTCATGAGAGTTGCATCCCCCGGATCAATTGTTAAACTTGCCGATTGTACAAGAGTAAAATCTGATTGAGTCCCTACTTTAAATACCCCCGTCAATCCCGTAAAACCATCTGCCCAAGAAAAAGACAATGTCAAGGTTTCCTCTGCTGTAGCGTATAGTTTAGAAGCGTTTGAAGACATTGTTTAAAAACCCATTCATCCCCCACTAGCGTTAAAGAACGACTAGCGGGGGATGTGGACGGGTTGGGGTTAGGGAATTAATTAGGTGATTGCGGTATCAGAGCAGTCGAGAAGCTCGAATTGAGCATCACAACGCTTGTGTCTGATAACGTAACCCCATTGTGGTTTGCAAGGCTTGGCACCGTTAGCGAGAACGCCACGGAAGTAGCCCCATGAACCATCTGGGTTATCAAAGCGATCCTTAATATTGAGGAAGTCATACTTGCCTCGGTAAGTCAAAGGATTGAACTGGACGTTAGAGCCAGCATTACCAAGTGGGGTTGGAATCAAGGACTTGAATACATCTTGGTGGAAGATGAAAGAGTCTTCGTATTCCGCAGTCTCATAGGCTGGGTTAACAATGTAACGGTTTTCGGAACCTTGTTTGCCCTGATAAGAAGTAGCATCGGCTACGTAGGGCAGGACTTCAGTCCAGCGAGAGCCAAGAGCCTGACCCCCGTCGTACGTGTACCGCTTTGGAAACGGATCGACAACGTGGAAGAAACCCCGGTGCGAACGCTCAACGCCAAGAGGCTTGAGGAGTTCATTCACGTTAGGGGAGTAACGGTAATCATCGCGAGTTCCATCGGCGTTCTGACGAATAATGTGGTCAGAAGCTTCAGCAGAAGTGATTAGAGTGAAAACCGGACGACCATCAGTGCGGCCCATCGGGTTAGATCCACCTCCATCACGAATCAACTGCATGTAGAATCGGTTCAGAATACCTTGAGTAAGACGGGAAACGTTTGCTTCAGTGAAAGCAGCGTTAGCCGTATCCTCTTCCGGCATGCCTTTACCTGCGATTGCTCCTACGGTACCAGCGGTGTTCGCCAGTAGGCCGGGGGCTTCACAGAGCGCTCCAGTAGTATCTTCGTAAGCGACCACGTTATGGTGCGCCCAGTCAGTGTACTGTTCACGGTACCGATCTTTCCACATCCAAGCGACATTCTCAACGAGGTTGTCATAAATGTTAGAAAGCTGCTCGCGGAACTGATAGCCAAAACGAACGTCATGCACACAGATTGGATCTGATTCGATCGCGGTATGTGCTAGGCCGTAGGTCTGCATGGTCTGCGCGACGGGCACCTGAACTGCATCAGGGATACAGTATTTATTAGAGGCGGAGTTGATATTCGACCAAGTAGGACTTGGTGGAAGAGTCCGCTCGTAGGTCAGAACTGAGAGGTTGTCTCCCATTTGGTTGGGCCAAGCATCTTGCTTAACCAGCTTCAACCATGGAGAGGTGTCAATTGTTCTGCGATAGATTTCTCCGCTGATCCTTCCAGATTCAGCGATAAGGGTATGTGTAATATCGACGGAAGGAGTTCCGCCTGTAGTTTGGGTTGCCATTTGGATAAAAGGGGTTGCACCTCCGCACATTTTGTGGGGAAGTAATTAATTATTTAATTCTGTCTCTCCTTGAGCCGAGGAGACAGGCAAATAGCATTGCCCTTAGCTCTGGTTTTTTCTGATTGTTACGGAGTTCAGAGGCTCCACCAAATTAATACCCCATAAGAAAATAAAACGCAAATTATTTTTTGAGCGTGGCTTGGTTTGTGCGTGGATTGTATTTGTAATCGGAAGGACTATGCTTACCTCCTGAATATTTAGCCTCCCTGTCTTTAGCTCTACCCGCTGCCCCCATTATAGATCTTGCTTGACCTTGTTTTCACGGATACGTTAAAATGATGTTGGAGCGCGAGGTCGCCGAGGGCTCCCCGGCTCAACTAATTACTGTTCTCCTCGGGATCATCGCAGCATATATTGAACATGGCTTCGACGATTACCCCTTCAGGCAGGCCGGATATTTCCGACAAAGCTTTCACGCCTTCCGGGTGATTTAGGTCTTCCAGAATATACCTCGCAGAACCAGCGGCCCATGCGTTATCGCGGGCATGAATGAGGGCTATTCCCCACCAATATAATTCTCGCCACTTACGCACAATCCACGGGCGCTTCTTTCGACGACGGCGAACAGGAGAACAAGGCGCGTCTGGCAAGGGCTCTTTACTCGGTTTTTTATCGTCGTTGTCTTCGGTATCACTCATAATTTTGTATCAGGTTCACTGGTCGGGACCGCCCTGCCAGCGCTCAATCGTTCTGCCTTCGAAATTTGCTACCGCTGCAATAATAGGATTTACCGTCTTCGCCCAGTAAAGAGATGGCGACGGGCATTTCAGATAATCAATACCTCCATATTATAATCCTTGTTCTTTTAATCGTTGGTCCATCATCTCTAGAAACCCTGTCTCCGCCGAAGCTGAGGAAGTTTCTGTCGGTTTCACGCCCGATCCATTCACGGAGGGTTGGGACTGTTGATACCCACTCATATCCTGTTTTAATTGGGCGATGGTGGCATCCCGTTCCCGCAAAGCGGCAACCAGTGGCTTCAGCATAGTTCCTGCAGCTAGTGCATAAGCTTTATGGTCAGGTCCTAATGAGACAAAGTCTTCTTTAAGTCCCGCTTCTTGAAGGGAGTTTAAATCTACTCCAATATCCGGGGTTACGTCAGACAATTTTTGGAATACTTTCTTAACGCCTTCCCGTAGGGTAGCTGCTTCTCTTTTGGCTGCTTCCAATTGCATCTGTTCATTCTGCTGATCCAATGCGAGGGCGGCTTCGGCTGCATTGTTTTTCAACTCAGCGTCCCTTTCAAAAAGGATTGAAGCATCATCAATCATCCGATAAAGACTCATTTTGTCTCGATCACTTAAATTTGTGGTGAGCTTACTGAGTTCAGCATTTTGTTTTTCCCTATTATCGGTAGCCATCACATCAAACAAGGCCTCTGCGTCGATCTCATTTGCGTTAGCAATAAGCTCAACTGACTCCATGATGGATTGTAGTGGTCTAGTTACGAGTTCTTCATATTGAGGAGACTTTTCTACTCTAGCCACGGAAAGCTCTGTTTCATAGTCACTAACTATCTCCTTCATCTCCGCTAGTTGAGACTCTAGCTCAGAAGCGACCGATTGATTTTTGGTGGCTTCCAATTGAGCCTCTAGCTCTGAGATCTTGGAACGAGATTCTGTTAACTCGCCTCGTAGTTCTCCCCATTTAGCGACGGCCTTATCATCTAGGACTTCTTTAAGGTCTTCCGGTTCCGGAAACTCAGAAGCGAGATCTGGGTCAGCGTTAACCTCCTGCGCAGTCTGTTCAACTTGCTCAACTGAGGGTCCCTCTGTATCGAGTTTCACCTCATCAAACCCGGACATCCTCTCGTCTAAAGCTTCCAACAATCCAACTTCCTCAGTGGGCTGTTGTAGAACATCAACGGAGTCCTGTTGAATGATTGAATCAGGAACCTCAGCGGGGGCTTGCGGTTCCGGTGCTGGCGCGGCTTCTGGTGCTGGCGCGGCTTCTGGTGTATTAATCGTTTCCATCTGGTATCACGTAATCCCATTCAGGGAGTATTTCTTGGTTTTTCTTATAATGAACTTCATGCAGGTTCTTAAAAAGATGGATAGCTGCGTGGAACCCAGCTTGATAAGCCTGCCGTTGGGCAGATACTCCAACCTCTTCACCCACCCTTATGAAGGGTACTGCTTGGGTCTCCATAACAGAAACCCCTCTTCTAAATTCTTCGGTAGCAATAAAAGTTGCCCACCTAGATCGGGCTGCTTCATCCTTACTCCACTCGTCCAATGTCGTCATTTATTTTAAAAAGTTTCTCAAGCTACTAGCCGCCTTAGCTTCTTCTACACTTCTATCCTGTTGCGCTTTCTGCAACTTAATCATCATCTCCATTTGATGTTTTTCCTGCATCATCTGTAGTTTAAGCCTGTGTTCGATCAATTTTTCTTGCTGCTCCGGTGATACTTGACCACCTTCTCCCTCCCCGGCTTCCTCGGCTTCCGCTTGCTCCTGTTGTAGTTTAGCGAGGGCTTTTTGGCCATTAATAATAAGCTCTGAAACCTGCTGAAGTCTTTCATTGAACTCAGATACCCTATCGGCTACAGAGAAGTCCTGTTGAATAAACTCTAAATGGGTTACGCTGTGTTGGAACAGGTTCGCGGTTAATTGATAAGCTTCTACAAGCTCCAACTGACCTTCTTCGACCTGCTGGAATACTGACTCCATTTCGGGAACATGAATATCGAGATGGATAACATGAACCTCATTGGGGAATACTTCCACCTCACCACCCTGCATCAAATCCTTGTTTTCTAACTGGGCTACTTTCGCGTCAATTGGCATACGCTGGTCTGGGCGTGCCGGAATATATCGGTCAGCCGCATCTTGACCAACAATAGCCGCAGTTTGATCTCTAAATAAAGAATGCCTACCTTCAGCGTCAAATGTTCCTGCAAGTTCATTAAGTTGTTGTAGTTGTACCATCCTGTTTGCTTGAGAACCATTCCCAACCGCTCTAACAGAACGGACTTTTTTAAAATCCACCGATAATAAAGCCTCAATAGGGACTCCGCGCAACAAACATCGCTCCCGGTAATCCATAACCTCTTCAAAACCAATTGTACTTTCTTTATAATCCGGGTTGTGGAAACGGCGTGCTAATTCTAAATGGAACCTGTCCCATGGTGCATAAAACAAGTTCAGTGCAGTTACATTGAGTTTGGAGGCTTCTTCAAGATGGGCGGCAACTTCGAAGCGGGTTCTACGGTTGTTCTCTCCTCCAAACACACCCGCAGTTGAATACTGTCCAGTTCTCTCCTGCACCATCTGCCCAAGATCTTGAAGAACTGGCATCATGGTGTTGGTGACGTTAGGGGCGGTTCTATCTACGAAGTTCACATTCGGAGGTAGGATAGCGAAAGGCCCGTAATAATTGAAAGCCATGTTCTCCAACGCCCGCTCATCTTCTGGCTGGACCATCGGAGATCCCGCCAACATCGCATTATCAACTGCCTGTGATCTAATCCGATTGTTTAACTGGATATGGCTGTAAATTTTATAACCCAATCCTCGTATTGAATGGTAGGTGCCATTAGTCCCAATCCCATAACAAAAGAATGTGAAAGCTTGTTTTATACTTTTAAATGCATTTGGACGCTTTAAAAGAAACTTTATGTTCTCTGCATTTTTAAGTGTGATGTAGTGAGACACAGTCCTGTTAAACTCCTGTACCCAAAGATGGACAACCTCAACTCTAGCAGACTTAGCTCCTGTATAAAGATCATTATTTTTTAACTCAGCCTGTAGCTTCTCCCAATCATTGGATTCGGGAGATCCTGCAGAAGCATCTTTAATTGCCTTTTTAACCTCACCTACATCCCAACCAACCTCCGTTGCTGCCTTCTCATTCTCGATATACTTGTAAAGTTCGGTGACAGACATTGAGCGAACAGCACAGCAAACATCAATATTCTGCTCAGTGGCTTGGGTTTGTCTTGGAATCAGGATGTCACCCAATCCGGTGGATCTCCATTGCCAACTATCGGAATCTTCAAAATAATTTATACCGACCCCGTGTCCGACAAAGTGATTGCATAGATTTAAAAATTCATAATTAAACCTGTCCCACTTGCGGAGTTGGAAGGAGTATTCCTCTGACATAATTCGAGACCACTCGACTCTCTGTCGGGCCTCCCCGAAGCTCGTTTCAATTCTAACGATCTGTTCGACCGCATTGATCAGGTCAATGTAAGCGGAGAGGGCTTGTTCAAGGTATTTTTCCGCCTCTCCGAAATTAAGATTAGTTCTAAACCCTTGTCCAGAAGCCTTCAGTGCGGAGGCTGAATATGGAGTCACTCCATCAAACATTGCCTGAACACGGGTGCGATTAACCGCGGACTGTTCATCCCCCTCCGCGAGATTACGGTAGATCTCGTTGGCGGATTTAACATCTTTAATGCGTGCTGGGGGGACCTTACCCTCCGCATCAATTGTCAGGACAGGTAAATCGCTTAGTTCGTCAATCATTTTTTAGAATTTATATGGATAGTGGCTAATTGCAACTCGCTTTAAATCTCGTTTAGATCCATTGGGGTTGCGCTGGTGGTCACATCATAAGATTTCATTTTCTCTGCCCAACTCTGTCTCCTGCTCTCAGACACCTCAAATCGCTCACCTCCCAACAATCCGTGACGGACTCTACAAAGCTCAACGGCTACAAAGGCGCTATCTGCAAGGTCCGGGGACTTATTAGTCCTCATTTTATAATCTTTCTTAGGCTCCACCTTGATCTTACCCGTAGCTGTCGTGTCATATTCACGGTTAACAAGTTCCTTAGCGAGTTCGCGGTCGATCCCACGAAGCTGGTCTGCGCGGAGCAATTCCTTAGACTGAAACCAGATCTCGCTCATTTTGTTCTGGTAACGCTCGTGTCCTAGCGCCTTATCAGTGGCGGAGACTTTTCTATCGGAAGCTTTACCGGCGAAGTTTACCGCCAAAACCCTGTCGGACCACTCCACTGAAAGGACATCGTGAAAGGGGGCACCCCCTCCGGTTGAGTCGATGGCTGCATTCTCTGGGAGAACTCCCCTTTTAAGGCACTCTTCTTTAAACTGACGGGCTAGCTGGTGCGTTCTAGGGATAGAAGTGTCGGAAGTATCCTCTTTTAAAGTTACGCATTCTGTTAAGACTAGGGTTTCTAGGCCCTCCATAAGACCAAACCTCCCAAAGTAAGCGATACATCGGTCTCCACCCGCTGAGAAACTGGGGTCAAGTCCTGCAACCATAGTGGAGTTATTGTCAAAAACTGGCTTGCGATGACTCATTCCTCTAATGAGATCGGCTTCGGAGTAGATAGAACGCTCGCTTCCTGCTGGACACCACCACCCTTTAAACATTCGGCTGAAGAACAGACTCTCCTCACCGTAGGTCCTTCTTGCAGTATCGATTACTTCTTGGCTGGGCATCCACGGGTATAATTGTCTCCCCTCCTCAGTCCACAATGACGGGTTATCAGAAGCATCAAACCGGACGCAAAACCCTAGATTTGTCTCCCATTCGTAATCATCCTCTGTTACAGATCCCCAACCATCTTTTGGTTCTGAAAAAATTCCCATGGCATCAAAATGAGATGCAGGGTTTCCCAAACCTACCATTTTAAAGCCTGCTCCGGGAACATTTGCAAAGTTCACACTCATGTTATTCACTGCCGTGTGGATCAAGGACTCAGGTAATTCTGGAAGCTCGTCTGCAAGCAAGATGAGTCGGTCCTGCTTAATTCCAGCCAACTTACCGATAGCTTCGCGTTCCTTGGATTTTGCGGCAGGAATCAAACCAATTCCTGTAGATTCCGAGAAACCTCCTGTGGCGGACATCCCCTTGATAATACCCAAAGAGTTAACTACCCGACCGGGAAGTCCCGGAACCGCATTCCACAAATCCATGGTTGATTTCCAAATTCGTCGCCTTGCTTCACGGAGCGTGGTAGAGGTCATTAGAACCAGAGTGTTGGTTGGTGAGGCGAGGTAGTTAATAATTCCGAACATCGCGATGGCATCGGATTTTCCAGAAGATGCACAACCAGCGATGGATAAGTATTTGTGTTCACAGGCGAGTGACAGCATGTCCTCAGCCCACGGAGACCAGATGAACCCCCGTGCGGCGGGTTTCTCCTCGTTATTCCAAAGAAGGTCGATCGCGTTGCGCATATGCTCAAATTGGCCGAGGCCTCCCTCCTCTTCTGACCGCGCATGGAGATAAGCATGGAGTTCCATAGTTACCTCGTTTGTATCATCAGGGAAGACAAACCCGTATTTTCTAATAGCCATGAGTCCAAATATAAGAGGTCATTCTTTATTTGCAAAGCGATGTTAGTATTTTATAGTGGCTGAATTATGGCAAGATCAGCAACCATTGTGGAGCCTACGAAGCTCACACTATACATCAGTCGGAAAATATCAGAACCCGCAAAGGACTACGCAGCACAGGAAGGGAAATCCCTCTCCCAAGTTGTTTCCGAATTACTTACCACCGCCATCAGCGGGAAAGTGACTCACCAAGTCCAACTGGATCATGAAACTTCCACCGCAATCCAATCAATCGCATACCGGGAACATCGGTCGGTATCTGATATAGTTGAGGAATTAGTTGAGGGTAGACTCAAAAATACTACTCACGATTTCGATGAGTAAGAAAGCTCGTGACTATAAGGCGGAGAAGGAAAGGTTATGGGTTCCTAGACCTGACAACGGTGTTGAGAGGCTAACCATTGGGATTGACCCCGGCGTGGGAGGTGCCTATTGCTGCTTGAAGGAATCCGGTCATTTGCTCTCTGTCGAGAAGTGGACTTCTCGCGAGGCCTTCAAGGACTTCGTTGAAAGGATGCGTTCGAACTTTAGTGATGATATCTTTGTCTGGATCGAGAGCGTGCATGCAATGCCTCGTCAGGGAGTCTCTACAACGTGGACCTTCGCTCAAAACTATGGCGAGTATCTCGGATTGATTGAGGGGATGGGGCTACCCAGTAAAAAAGTATTACCCCAGCACTGGCAAGCATTATACTGGTTTCCAGTAATGGAGAAGCAGTGGGAACATAAAAAAAATTTGCGTCTTCGAGCGAAGCTGATGTTTCCCGGCTTCAAGTGGACTAATGCTACAGCGGACGCGGCATTGATTGCGCAGTATGGTGTTTATAAGCACACGAAGGTAAAACATTTCAACGAAATTCCGGGATTATATAAAGTGGTAAAGGATGAAGCAAAAAAATCTAGACTTAATTACACAGACATCACAGACAACCTCGAAGACGAAGACTAAGTTGGATTTATATCCAGCCCAAAAAGAATCACATGACATTCTGGCAAAGGCAATACAAACCAAAGGGGCCGCGCTCGACGCGAGTGAAACAGGGACCGGGAAAACTCTCAAAGCCGTTGAACTCAGTAAGACGTTGGGCAAAACCCCGCTCGTGGTTTGCCCGAAAACGGTAGTTGGTGCTTGGGAGAAGTGTCTAAAGGACCAAGAGTGGGGCGGTCACGTTATTGGTTGGGAGAAGCTTCGAGCAGGGAATACCTGCTTCTTGGATCGTCGCGGCAAATTTAAGATGGTATGGAAGGCTCCTAAAGATTACCTCATCATCTTCGATGAGTGTCACAAGGGGAAAGGGATCAAAACCCTGAATAGTCGGATGATGGTTTCGGCGAAGGAACAGGGATATAAAATTTTATGTCTTTCTGCTACTGCTGCCGAAGATCCCCGTGAGATGAAAGCTCTCGGTTTTGTCTTAGGTCTTCATAACAATAGAAATTTCTGGGACTGGGGCAAGACATGGGGATGCGTGTTTGATTCGTTCGGAGCATTCCAATTCCCTCAGAGTAGCCAACACAAACTGGTAGAATTAAACAAACTTATGTATCCTGAACTCGGACATAAATTAACGCGAGCGGATCTTGGGAACCATTTCAAAGAGTGTCGCGTTATAACCGACCCTATCACGTTTGGAAAAGGTAAGCAGCTTAAAAAGCTAGCTAATGAACTCCATGACGAGTTGGTGGTTTTGGATAAACGCATCGAGTTAGATGGAGAGGACGCCATCGCTCTGACAAAGATACTGCGTCTAAGGCAGGAAATTGAATTGTTGAAGGTTGTAGAAATAGCTTCCCTCATTGAGGATGGGGTTGCTAACAAACAGAGTGTAGCCGTCTTCCTCAACTTCACGGAAACCATCAAGGCAGTTTCATCTCGCTTGAAGGTCAACCATGTGTTCCTCCAAGGAGGTCAATCCAAGAAGGAGCGTGATAACGCTGTAGAAGCCTTTCAGAGCAATACCGTGAAAGTTATCCTGTGTAATAGTGCAGCTGGGGGTGTGGGTGTAAGCCTGCACGACACAGTGGGGGGTCATCCTCGACTGGCTCTCATCAGCCCTACCTACAATGCGAAAGACTTTAAACAAATACTGGGGCGGGTAGATCGTCTTGGAGGTCAAACGGACTCTATTCAAAAAATTCTTGTAGCTGATAAAACATTGGAAACCAGTATTGTACAGAAGATGATGCTGAAAATTGAAAATATGGACTTGCTCCATAAACAGACTAGCGTATTGTCTACGACTAATATGAGCAACGATAAACAAGAGCAGGAAGGAGGGGTATTGGACCATGCGGAATTCAGTCCGTCTTCTCTTAAACTAGTTAAAGCGTGTGCGGGATTCCTCCCCACTACAGGCACTAACCCAGCAGCGGAAATGGGGACGAGAGTTCACCTAGCCTTAGAGGTTAATGACTGGTCAAAATTGAATGACTATGAACAATCCCTCGCTCAATATTGCTCCAACGCGGAGAAGATGATTATCGAGCAGCACGGCTTTCAAAACTTTGAAGATCACAAAGAGATTAGAGTCCATGTAGATCTGATTGGCACTAAGACATTCGGGACCTGCGATCGGTTTTGTCTAAACAAGGACAAGCCCAATGAAGCCTTGATGATTGATTATAAGACCGGGAAGCACGCCGTTGAGGAACCAGCGACCAACATGCAATCCAAGTGTTATGCTCTGGGTGCTTTTCAAATGTTCCCACAAATTGATACCATTAGTTTTTATTTCATTTGTTGCCAACGGGACGAAATCCTGTTTGATGTATTCCACCGCGCACAAGTCGCAGACCTTGTTGAGGAAATATCCGCAGTAATAACGAAAGCAACTAAGTTTCGTTCTTGCTTTGAGTCTCTCACCATCGAGGACCTAAACCCCGCCTCACGGGTCTGCGACTACTGTGCGCGTGCTGGCGAATGTCCTGCTATTGCAGCTAAGTTGATGAAGGTAGCCGAGAATTACGGAGTCCCCGATGAGTTGGAGATTCCAGAGGTTGTTCACGGGTCCGAAATTGGAGATCCTGAAACTTTATCAAAACTACTTACGCTGGCTCCTATTCTGGAGAAAGCTATTAGTGGTTGGAAGATGGCTGCAAGAGTCGCCGCTTTTGAGCATGGGATGGACATCCCTGATTACGAGGTCAAGACTCGTAGTGGGCGGAGATCCATCACAAGCGCCCTTGCCGCATATGGTGTAATCAAGGACGAAGTAGAGGTAGAAGATTTTCTGGAGGGAATTGATTCCTTCCCTGTTACAAAGTTTGAAAAGCTTGTGGCAGAAACCGCAGAACGTGGTAAGAAGAAAGGTAAAGTTGCTGACGTCATGTCACAACTTGAAGACATCGGCGTGATTAAACACGCTGAGGAAGTTCAATATCTAAGTAAAATAAAATAAATAATAAAACAAAACATATATTATGGCTAAAACATCGTTTACAGAAATGAAAGAAACCACTAAAGACGCTTCTGTCGAAGACACAGCGTTAATCACACAAGAGGCTGATAACTCAACCTCAATCACCATCACCAACGATCAGTTGCATATTGATGGAATGACGGGAGACTGGAGCCGGGATGATCTTAACCTGCCTCGGATCAAGATCGTAGCTCAAACCTCCGACCTTGTTAATGAAGGATACCCTGTTGGAGCTATTGTTCTAAACAACGAAGTTGTCCTCGCTAAGAAGGATGAACCCGTTGAGTGTATCGTCCTCAACTGCAACAAGCAGTATCAGGAGGATATTGCTTGGGGAACAGGTGACATGCCTAAGGTTTTCAACTCCGCTGAGGAGATGAGAGCGGCGGGTTACTCAACCGAGTATGGTAGTCCTAACTACTGCCAGCCGATGGCCCATATTACCATGTTGGTTAAGGCACCTAAGGGGTTAGACGAGCAAGATCTCGCTAACTTCCCTTTTGAGTTCAAAGGCGAGCACTGGGCAATGGTTGACTTCTGCGCAGCAAAGTCCGCGTTCAAGACCACCGCTAAGTTCATTGCATCGTACATGGCATTCGGCGGTGGCGACAAGAAAATCCACGGTGTCTTCTGGGAACTGAAGTCAGGTCTCAAGACTTACCTTGAAAACAAGTGGTACAGTCCCACTATGCGGCGGATCGGTAAATGCTCTGACGATTTGGTGGAGTTTGTTGAGTCCGTAGCGTAACGTTAACCCCTTCCACCATACTATAAGGGGGAGTCATACAGCATGGCTCCCCCTTTTTTTATTATGAATACCACCGCGATTGATTTTGAGACATATTATTCAAAGGACTGCACGATCAATAATGGACTGACCAACTACCTGAACCATCCTGATTTCAGTGCATACATGGTATCGATCTACTCCGACGATAACTTTGCTTGGGTAGGACATCCGAAAGACGCGCCGTGGGAGAAACTGGAAGGTCACACTATCCTCGCTCACAACCGGAGCTTTGATGAACCTATTTATAAAAAGTTAGTAGCGGACGGCGTCATTCCTGACACTTACTTCAAAGATTTCCACTGTACGGCGGACATGTCGTCGTACCTCGGCTGGGGGAGGTCCCTCGCAGAATCCCTGAAAAACTCTCATGGGGTTATGATGAAGAAGGAGGTCCGCGACAAAATGAAGGGTAGAAATTTTAACGACATATCCCGCGAGGAAAAAAAAGAATTAGCCGAGTACGCCCTCTACGATAGTAAAGGGTGTCTTTCGTTATGGGACAAGGGGAGCGACGATTGGCCGCTACATGAGCGAGAGATGTCGCGGGAGACAACACGCATGTGTGAGCGCGGAATGCCTATCGACGAAGGGGAGCTTGAGGCGGGGATCGAACTCCTGCAGGTTAAGATAGAGGGGGCTATAGAGACGATTCCCTACGCTGAACAGCAAGAGGGTGCGCTATCTCCTAAAGATTGGAACGAGTATTGCAGGTCTGAGGGCGTCCTCCCGCCTCCGTGCATGAGTAAAGACGATCCTGCGGTACGCGAATGGATGAAACGACATCCCAAACAATCGGAGGTTTTAGAAGCTACTCACCTCCTTCGAGGAGCAAACTCCCTTCTAAAAAAATTAAAGACAATGCAATCACGAGTTGTTGATGGACGTTTCGGTTACTCATTGAAATACTTCGGGGCGCACACAGGTCGTGACTCCGGTGCTGGGGGTTTCAACGTTCAGAACATGCCTCGTGGTGAGATGTATGGTGTAGACCTCAGGAGTATGATCAAAGCTCCCGAAGGAAAAGTTTTCCTTATTGCGGACTTAGCTCAAATTGAAGCCCGCTGTGTCGCCTACCTCGCAGGAGAGTGGGGCATCCTTGAAAAAGCGAAGGGTGGATCTGACTGGTATGAAGCTCAAGCGCGGGGTTTTGGTCTTTTCAACGGGGAGTCCCCAATGCCACAGGGGTTAAGACATACTATGAAACAAATGGCGCTCGGCTGTATCGCTGAAGGGCAGTTAGTTCTGACCGATAGGGGTGAAATCCCAATTGAATCGGTTCAAATAACAGATAAGGTATGGGATGGAAAAGAATATGTCACCCACGAAGGGGTCATCTACAAAGGATACAAAGAAGTCATCACCTACGAAGGAATCACGGCGACTCCGGATCACAAAGTCCACACAAGTGAAGGGTGGGTTTCGATCGGGGAAGCAGCATCCTCGGTGGCAAGGATCACAACTTCCGGACTCGGCACCGCGCCAATATGGACTATGGACAGTAGTAACCCCTACATTCATTCGGAAGAGCGGAGAGAGATACCTTCTCTGCCGATGCGAATGTGGTACAGAACAGGAAGTGTATTATCAAAACTTAAAGTCCGGAAAATCAAAGCAGTGCCACAACCATCACTTGCGGACGGGGAGGCCCAAATATCTAATGCAAAGATTCGATGCTGCCAAGCAAAGATGCACAAATCTCAACTGTTCCGAATACCCCAACTATGGGGGTCGGGGAATCGAGTTTCGTTTCGGGACAGCAGGGGATATGGTGGATTGGGTTCTGAAAAACCTTGGGGAACCTCCAACGAGGAAACATCATATAGATCGGATCGACAACAACGGACATTACGAGGCAGGGAATCTGCGATGGGCAACTCCTTTACAAAGCAGGGTAAACCAACGTCCCTCAAAATGGGCTGTATTGAAAGTAAAAGCGAAGGAAGCGGGAATTCCTTGGGCAACTGTCCTGACAAGGCGATACAGGGGGTGGCCGCAGGAGAGATGGTTGGAACCTCAACGCAAGCGCATGTCTACGACATCCTCAACGCGGGACCGCGAAGAAGATTCACCGTAAGTGGTAAACTAGTAGCAAATTGTCAGTACGGCATGGGTGCAAGTAAGTTTGCGTCCATTACTGGAGTAGACTTCGAACGATCTCAATCAATGGTTCGTCTTTTCAGAGCCAAGATGCCGAAGCTCGTAAACCTCTGGAAGAAACTGGAGCGGGATATGCGCTCCTCTGTTGGAGACGATTATTCTATCGTCCTACCTTCCGGTCGAGAGCTTAATTATAAAAACATTTTAGTCAAGAATGGGCTATCCGCCGAAGTTATCCACTACGGCAAGAAAACAAGAAGGAGGTTCTGGAGTGGGATTCTCATCGAGAATGCTACGCAAGCCTTCGCCAGAGACGTTTTCATGGACAGAGTCCTAGCCATAAGCAATGCAGGATATGATATAATACTTCGCGTTCACGATGAAGTTGTCATTGAAGTGGATAAGAGTAGTTCTCCACAAGCTGCAGCTGATATTCAACAAATATTAACCACTTCTCCTTTGTGGTGTAGAGACCTGCCATTGGGGACAGATGTGGATATTGTAAATCACTACCAAAAATAAACATAATGTATCACGTATTAAAAAACCTAGGGACCTCCACGGTAACAAGGCCCTCAATTCACCCATCCTCAGAAACACTACCACTTCCCCAATTTAAAGACAAAGAAGAGTTTAGGAAATGGTGCGTAGATCCGAACACCGACCATTATTTCTACTCGCTTACGGAGGGCCTCAATCCCCATAATAGAGTTTCCTCTTCCAACCCTCCCCATAAGCTCCACGGATTTATCGGGGACTACGATGGTGCAAATTTGGACACCTCAGATATGAGTAAGGTGGTGGATGAGTTAAATAGGAAGGCGAAAGATGGATGGACTCCAACATGGGTTACGAAAACGTATTCAAACAAATTGAGGGTTATTTGGGAGTTTGAGAAGCCTTTACCGGTGGATAACGAGGTAATTCGAGAGAAATTGATGACCTCCTTGGTAGTGAAGACAGGTTGTAGATCAATTATAAAAAATGGGGGTTGGGACGAATGCAGCAAAAACCCTGCTATGAATTATGAGTTAGGGACTAACTGGATTGAGGTTTCTAAGGACAAGATTGAGGTTTCGAAGCTAGAAGTGCTTTTCTTTGACATCGCAAAAAAGACCAAGGGACCCAAAGGAAAAGTCCGGATTCCTATGGAAGTTATAAAGGACAAGGTGGATGAAATGTTCCCGAATCGTTGGGTAGGTGATTTTGAAGAAGGGGCGCGGGGACCTCTGTTTTGGGTGGATGATGGTGTGGACCGCATCGGGGCCGTGGTTCAGGAAGGTGGGATGTGGTCGTTCTCTACGAGAGGGAAATCCTTCACAACTTGGGCGGAAATCTTCGGTGAAAAGTTTGTTTCCGAATACCGGGACAAGCAGGTAGCTGAGGCGATCGAAGATATCTGGTTCGATGGTTCCAAGTATTTTGTGAAGGATGGAGATCGGCAATGGTCCCCTTTAACAAAGGAAGATATGGCGATGAGGTTAAGGCTGGCGGGTTTTTCTACTGCGCCGCGGAAGAAAGGTGACCCAGCAAGTGAGCAAGATGAGATATTTGCTTATATTCAAGATAACCGAAGAATACATGGATCGGCTCCTTTTCTGTTCAATTTCAACGAGATAGTGACCTCACAGGGCAAAAAATACATAAATACACAGGCTGACCTCCGTCCATTGCAACCAGCGGACACTGGAGACACACAATATTGGCCCCATCTGTTTGATTGGTTCAACCAGTGGATGGATGACTCGAAGTCGGTTCACTACATTCTCACTTGGTTACAGTATTTTTATAAAAGCTCACTTGAAGGAGACCCGCGTATGGGACACTCCCTCATTATCGCAGGGCATGCTGATAGGGGGAAATCCTTGTTCTCCACCTATATATTAGATTTAATCTTTGGTAAGGCGTGTGACGCAGGTGCCTATTTGATGGGCACTGAGAAATTTAACAAAGAGCTAACCGAATCACCTGTCTGGTATATTGATGATAACGAGGGCGGAGCAACTGCCGCGGATCACCGAAGGTTTACGGAGGCTCTTAAAAAGATGTCTGCTACTCCAAAAGTTACGGCGAGAGATATGTATTCCGCTCCCGTGGATATCGAGAGGCGTGGTCGGATCGTTCTTACAACCAACACAGACGCGGACTCTTTGAGCATCCTTCCCAATTTAGACGGGACAATTCTCGACAAACTAATGATCGTGAAGATGTCCTCTACCCATAGGCCTTGGTTTTTGAATCGCGATCAACGAGAGATTGAGGATACGATAAAGAGCGAACTACCTTTCGCATTAGCGTGGCTGGCGAATGATTACATTCCACCTAAGGAGGTGACATCAGGGGCGAGTGGACGTTTTGGGATTAATACCTACCACCACGCAGACATTATATCTCTTGCAAAGGACCTAAGCGCCGATCAAAGGGAATGGGAAATGCTCACGTTTTGGTGGGGATTGAGGGCTTCAAAGGACGATTGGCGAGGGAATGTCTCTGCTTTGATGGGCGAACTAAGTAGTTATGACGAGCTACAGGTGTTCACGAGGCAAATGAATAAGAATCATTTTGGTCGAGTCATTGCCAAGTTAGCCAGTCAAAACAAAACTAAGCTCCAAAAATCACTTGTAGACGGAGTCGTGGAGTATAATATTAACTTATCCCGATAATGAACGTCTTAGAAAAATTTGAAAAAATCCGAGAACTTGAGCTAGAGACTCACCGTTATCTTGTCGCCCAATTTCATATGACGGTCGAGGATAATGGGGTCAATAGCCGTGCTACAATATTCACGGATCACGATAACTACTTCATTAGGATAGACTACTCCATTAATGGAAATGATCGGACGCTCAAATTCGAAGTCCCATTCTGGAAGATAACTTGCGGAAGCGATCTGTTGGAGGGAGTTACTCAAGCCTTATCGGAAGACATCGCGAAACTTCTAACAAAGCGCATCTTTTTTGATAACATCGAGAAGTTTGATATTTCTTCGGTGAGATTGCAAAGTAAAAATAATTATGAACAACACTAAAACTAAATGGTTGTGGGAGGTCCTTGTTATGGATAACAACACAAAGAAAGAAGTAACTACGTTTTTGACCGCGCCCTCGCTGGCTGTCGTGATTGACGAGTTGGACTTGGAAGCAAAGGAAGAAGGGGAAATCATTGCGGTGACACGTAGGGTTCCTGTAATCAAAGATTTAATTGACTAATGCGTGCCCCCTTCGGATACTGTCCGACCTGTGGAAAGTCAGGAATCAAAGAGACCGGTGGAGTTGTGGAATGCTCCGCCGGTCATTCTTACAACTTATTTGAAGCTGACCTAGGAGATGATCCAGAGCCAGAGGAAAATCCCACTTGGACCTCTGCAGAGAAAAAGGCTCCTGTAATCGTGAAAAACGAGAAGGTTAAGATTCCTGAAGTAAAACTTAAGCCTAAGGAGCCAGACCTAATTCAGCTTGCTCAAAACATCCAGAAAAGCAATCAAAAGATCGAGCGTGGGTTTGAGGTTATTCACAAGAAACTTGAGGCCCTCCTTATTGAGGTTGAGCAATACCTGCCAAAGAAATGATTTATACAATTCTCAATAAAGCTAATTCAATGATCACTAAACTCGGCTATAGTGACCTGTAATGCACATTGAAGAACAGCTACACACCTACCGCGCATATGTCGTTTCAGTCTACGACGGAGATTCTATTAGATGTGATATTACTCTGGGCTTCGGTATCTGTCTTCATAACGAGCCTATTAGACTAGCGGGTATCAATACTCCAGAGATTCGTGGTGAAGAGCGCGAACAAGGTCTAGTGGCAAGGGATCGCCTTCGCGAGCTTATTCTAGGCAAATATATCATCCTCAGAACAAAGAAGGATGAGAAAGGAAAATATGGTCGCCTCCTAGGGACCATATATCTCGATTCAGTCGACATTAATGCCCAACTCGTTTCCGAGGGGCTTGCTGAAGTTTATATAGAAGGACGCAAACTGCGTCGGCCTCGCCCTTAGGGTCAGCCAGTTGACGATCGTCAGGTCGGGGTTGCTGCTCTTGAACTGGAGCTAGAGCGAGATGAAGTAGATCTCTGGGGCTTTGGCTTAGAATATGAGCTACTCGCGTAAGATCTTCGGGAGCTTGAACTCTTTTTATACGAGCGCGACGAGCGTGAAGATCGGGAATATGACTTCGGCTTCGACTTCTTCTTTTTGAATCTCCAGCTAGAAGAACTGCCGTTGTAGCTTGGGCTTTTCCTGTAATGGAACCCGTGAGGCTGTGCGGCCACCTCCTCAACAAAGAGGAAGCCGGAACCTAGGGCTAGGGCGGCTAGAAGAAAGATTCTCATTAGTAAGACTTCTTGGTAGCCTTCTTGGTGGAAGGCATTTTAGGGGTTGGGCTTTTCTTTTTGGCTCCGCCTCTCGTCTTCGAGTCTGTTGATTTGTTTGGGTGCATGGCGGATAATAGGCCACTTTAATGAGAATTGCAAGCCCCAGAAGGTTTTTCGCTTGGTGGGAGAAACTTTTTCTGTGGTAACCCACGGTTTCACCTCCATGTGTTTTTTAACCCGCGTCCACAGGGACCGCGACTCTTTGCAAACGGGACAATATAATTCATCCGTAAAACTGTCGGAGATTTTCACCCTACAATCATTGCAAAGAGTCGAGTTTGACCCTGAGTCATATTTATGTAAAGGCTTCTTACGCGGCATGTGTAATGTCCAACGGGATCTCAACATAATTTGCCGGGATTCCGTCTACGGAAACTTGAAAGGCTCGATCTACCAAGCCGTCTATGGTGGATTTTGCCTCATGAAACTCTTCTGACCCTGCGTCCATTCTAAGTATAGCCTTTACTTGAGTAACGATTTCACGACCCAGCTTCGAGTTCGGGTTGGGAATCGGAAACTCTTCAACATATTGCGTCATGAACCGGCGGCGGCCCGCATAGAGTTTATTGTTGAATCGGAAGTCATAGAATCTTTCAATGAATGTCGAATTTCCTACGGCCAAAGCCAAAAGAATCAATTCTTCTTTATCTGAGTCTTTGGGCATGAGCCAATAACAGTCACCATTCACGATACGCCCTCCTTCCTCTAACCAAAATGCTGGCGTTTCAGAGATATCGGAAAAGACAAGCTTTGGACATTCCCATGCAGATGGGTCTTGAGGCACCCAAATCTCGAACCAATTTCTCCCAGCCTTAATCACATAGGATCTTGATTCAAGGCGTTCCCGAATTTCAGGAGTTTCAAGGTAAGCTTTTGAGATTGGATACTCGTCGAGATCAACAGCAACCTTACGGCCGTTTTCTATTTTGTGCGTATAAAGGATTTGCTTACTTATTTCACCCCTCGCCGGAATAAATTGCCCCGCCTCGTGGTGGGTAACCAAAGGCCGAAGTAGTTCCGGAACATTCTCCCCGATTTCTGCCCAATCACTTCTGATAAAAACCTTGTCAGCGGTAGTCTTGACGCCAACCCGAATCTTTCCGATATCTCCGAAACGGCAAAAAGTATTTACTTCAACTGTGTTAAGCCAATTATGGCTTGTTGAATCAACCAGTTGCCAAACGCCGTCTTTTTTTCCTGACGTTGAAAGGTGCCCAATCCGTACTGAAAAAACCTTTCCATCCACTTTAACCGGTCCCTCACACTCTAGCGCGTCAAAAACAGAATCAACCTCTCGCTCAGTAAATGCTTCGCCGTCGGAGTAGATTGAGAAAAACTCAGTTCTCGGGGCGCTGTCATTCTCCGTTTCCTTGCGCCGAAGGAGGAGGACAACCGGAAGGACGGCTGCTTCAAAGAGTTTTGTATCACCGAAATCCCAAAGTTTCAATATGTCGAAATCCTGAAGAAGCTGTTCCCGCACTTTTTCGCCGGACTTAATCGACATGAATCGGTTTGACACAATTACTCCGGCGATTCCTCCGGGTTTAAGATGCCGGGCTATACAAGATAGAAATGCAAAATAAAGGTCAACCCTTCCCGTGTGTCCGAAAAGCTTTGCCAAACGTTGAGCTTCGTTTGCGCCAAGCACTTGAGTTCTGACATAGGGAGGATTTGCTATGATCGCGTCAACCAATTCCGGATCGCCCTCTCGGAAAAGTGAAGGTTCAAGTCGATCAAGACAATGCTTTAAGTAATTTGTGCAGGTGATTTCAGGGCTCACCTTCCCTGAAACACTAGTGATCCGTTGCTGAGCAAATTCGACAGCCTGAGGATCGAGGTCATACCCAATAATTCGTTTACAATTTCCAAGTTGTCTTGCCAATGCGGCTAGGAGCGCTCCATCTCCAACGGCGGGATCTAGTATAGTGACAGGTTCCTTCGATCCATGAAGCACGCTTGCGATATTTTCAGCTACGAACGCCGCGAGATGATCTGGCGTATAATGGGCACCATTGAATTTTCGGTCTTGCCTTAACCGATCTGTCTGTGTGATTTCTTCCGTGATGGACATTTAAATTAGAAAACTTAAAGGAACTTGGATTTTAGATTCTGTCTACGAACTTTTTCGCAAATTCCAATGAAGGCAGAGCAGAACCGACGAAATTCTTCCTCAGACCACCTTCGGATAGGATTCTTCCGTTTTTTCTCGCGGCCCATTGAAATTCCTTCCTTCAGTGTAAAAAGATTGCGGAAGCGGTATATTCGGAATCACCATTAATTGCAGAGGCGACGGCAGTCGCTACTGCGGCGGCGGTGTCATCGGTTACAACTCCGGTAACTTCAATAGCGCGGTCAGCCCCGTGCGAGGGTGCGGAAGTTCCGGAATCATCCGTATCAATCCATACTTAATCTTCGATCATGGTTATCTCCACGTCGCAGGCTGCTGTATCGGCTTTTAGGTTGAGAGTAGCCCCGTTTAAACGAAACAAAGCACTTTCTCCCGCGAGGACTTTTACTGGGTAATTTGTGCCATCATCTCCCGCTAGGATAAAATTAGTGCTGTCCAAGTTCTTGAGGAGAGTGAATCCAACCGTGGACATATCCCCTTTACCAACAGCTTCGTTTGAGGTCCCAATATTCAATACCTTGCTCTCATACAGATCTCCCGTCACGTCGACATCGGTCCTAACTGTTTTAGCAACAGAAGCACCAGCCTTGGAGAAGGAGATTTGAGTAGTAACGCGTAGTTCGTCGGCCATAAAGTCACAACCTATCCTCAATAATAACGAACACAAATAAAAAATCACCGCCCCCGGAGTTGAGTTCGAGGGCGGTGATTGGGTCTGTCAAACCTAACAAACGAGCAAACAAAAAAAAAAGAAAATAGCTTCCCCCAGCTCCACCTCCTTTCAGTGTGTTGGGGGAGTGGGGGGAAACGGAGTAACACTACCTACTCTAGAAACACATTCAAGAAATTTTTATGGTTCCGGTGACTTTAAATTCGGACAGGATGTCTTTGAGTCCCTGTCGGACAATTGCTGACTTGGATATGTGGAGTTTCTCTGCCGCTTTCTCCAAATCCACCCTGACTTGGGGTGGGAGTTGTAGGGCTACGAGGTTCTCATTCCGAGCTTTTTTTGCTGCTTCTCTTTGTTCTTTGGTTTGCTTCATAATCTTTCTTCTTGTTCAGGTTCTTCATCGACCTCAAAGATAATCTCGTCATCGTATTCGGGGATGGTTGTTGTGCCATCTAACCGCCTTTGGTAAACGACCATTATGCCTTCAAGGACTTTTAACGGGTCTTCTTCTAATTTGTATTGGTGACAGATGGGGCAAATGTTTGCTTCCTTCGTTAGGATGGAATCACAGCCCGTACATAATTTATATAAGTTTGGTTCTACGAGTTGGTTGTTGGTTATTTTCTCTAGTAGGGTCATTTTCTGTTTCTGTTTCTGTTGGTGTGTCATTTGACTCCACTTCACTCTGCTCCTCCTTTGGAGGATAATCCATCTCCATCGGATTCAAAGAAGATATGAAGTCAGAAAGTTGTTTCTGTGCTTCGCGACGTTGCTCTACTTCTTTGTAGCTCATAGCTGGGCGAGACTCAAGCTTCCCTACGTGCTTAGCCATTCTCTCCAGTTTTTTAATTTCGTCGTCGGTGATCATAGGTATAAGCTACTTATAAATAATTGTGGGTCAAACAATTTTTTAAAAATAGTTTTTTATTCATCTCGCGCAGAGTCGACTAATCCTGACGCATCGGCACCTCCTAAAGACTGGATTGGAGATCTCAATGCTCCCTTCAATTCCACTTTAATCTGGTGGCTGAGGGAGTGGTCCTCACCTAGTGGGAATAGTATCTCGTTAATCGCACTGTCGTTCAAACCGTGAGTCTCCGCGGCTTTCGTGAAGCCGTACTTCGTGGCAATGAGGATGTGACCACAGCTGCCACATATAAATGCAGGTAGGGCATTGCAAACATACCCGCGCTTACCACCGTGTAGTTTGTATGTACAATTGAACATCCTGACAGTTGTCTTTGTAGGACAACCTCTGATACAGAGAGGTCCGTCAATTGCATGTGAGTCAACCAACTTACCAACTTTGGCTAGGATGCGTTGGGTGTTGGGTGCGAGGAATTGGGTGAGGTTCATTATTTTGTGAGGCTGTAGAGGGTTCTTTTCTCGTAAGTGTGCCGTGAGAGGCGCGGAGAGGCCTTCTCAAGCATTGAGAGGATTTTTCCGGTCTTGGTTGGGGAGGCAAGGGTGGAGAGCAGCAGAGACTCTGGGAAGACCATCTCAACGTAAGTGAACAAGACTCCTGCAGAGAAGCGGTTCTTCGCGAGCATGTGGTTCAGACAATTGGTTGCGCTGTGCCCCCTTTCTTTGAGTTCCAGTGCGGCTTCCTTAGTCTCCAACCATTTGTGCAGGTTGGGGATTATGTCGCCGAGGATACAATCCTCCATGGAAACCATGCTATAGCGGTGCCATACCTGAGTATTGGGAGTGAACTTCTCATCACGGGTCCTCTTGAGGTTGGGGTCAATATCTACTAATTGGTAGTTGTGTTTTTTTAGCTCACGTGCTAGTTTGTCTTTCGGGATCGTGATGGTCACTGCCTCTGTTATCTTTAATTTCATAGGCATATCATACGGCCCGACCCAAAAAGAGTCAAATGGCTATATCTAACAGGATCTTACCCAAACAAGGCTCAATCCCGCTCCAACAAAGGATCTCAGAGGACGGGAAAAAAAATTCGAAATAAGTATTCGGAAGGAAAAAACGATCTGCAGCGATCTATAGTCCTAAGCTGGAACCCGCATGAACAAAGGGATACAGGCGTTTTTCAAATATACCTTCCCAAGGTTTTACCTAAAAAGTTTTCTGGCGAGATTCGTGTTCAAAAAAAATTTTTCCATTTTTCAATCTCACCAGAAATATCTTTTTCTTAATTTATTGGGAAGGTATATAATAGTATAAAGGTTAAGTCATTGATAATCAATGAGTTAACTCAGTGGAGGTACAGATCACTGAAGATAGGTTTTTGCTTCCGAATACTTATTTTCAATTTTTTAAAATCGCCTGTATCCCTTTGTTCATGCGGGTTTGGGTACCTTATGGATAGATACGCAAAAGCTAATTCGGCTACATCCCTTTGTTGGAGCGGGCTAGCGCCCTTTTTTGACTAACAAACGCACCAAAAAACCCTAACATGTGCATAAAAAAGGCCCTTTTTAGCGAAACCTTGCTGGGGAAGATTTTCTCTTAAAGCCCTAATACTGCAGAATTATACTGAATAAGGCCTTTCTCCATTTTAAGTCGCTTCTGTCGGGTAAGTTAAATCGACTTAGTGTGCTTTGTACACCCCCTCCCTAACATTAACACAAAAACACCTCACCTCGCACTCGTCGCCTAGCCTCTACGGATTATCTCAGTATAGAATAATTCAGGGGAAATTCTACACAGGTCGACACCCTATCAGGCGCGTAGCGCATGGGGCCACCGGGGGGTGGGGGTGGGGGTATTAGCTCCGTATGTATGTGGAAGGAGCAGCACTCACCATCGAGCCACCCTCCTTCCCCCCTAAGGGGGTAAGTGAGGTGACGGGTTGAACGCTCCCACCACCGATTGAAAGAACCTGTAGGGTAACACCGATGCGCAGTTATGAGATGTGAGAGCCGGGAGGCACAGGACACGGGACGGGAAAGGTAGCTTTGATCTGGCAACCTGTGATGACACAGGCCCAGAATCTAACTAAATCAAATCAATACATCGATATGAAAAAGAATACTACCAAAACAGCAGCCGAAATCCAGATCCGTGCCCAGATCAAGGGGAATTACGCAAGAAACTCCCACTTCTACACGGAGACAGATAATGATACGGACTTGTGGATTGGAGAGCGGTTCAGGCTCCTCAATGCTAAAGAGTTGGCAGCAGCCCAAAAAGCTGATCCCAACTTTGATATCGACGGGTTCGCGAAGGATGCCGCTACGTGGAGCAAGCGTAAGGCAATCCGGGGCTTGGCAAAGACTGCAAAGTCTCTTGCTGAGGCAGGCATCACGCCGGACGAGGTTGTCGCCCTGATGGCCGCTGAGTAATCTCTAGTTAACCTTCTGCTCCCACGCTTAGCGTGGGGCCAGATCAAAGCTCCCTTTCCTAATCCCAACCAACGGATGCTGGCCACTACGGTGGCAAGTGAGAAGTTGAAAGCTGAAAAGCTAGGGGTATACCTACCCTATCAGGCTGCGACCGGATCTCGACTGCGATTGAGATCGGAGGGTGGATGTAGATACCTAGCAAGTAAGCGAATTGGCACCTTAGTGGGATGCGGACTGGCAATCTTTGCAAGCCCCACGCTGTAGCGGCTCTGTGCTTAACAACAACTCATGGTATTCCGGGCGGCTGCGGCCTCCGAACCTGATCTTTGACAAGCAAGACCTTTATTGATGGTTGAAATCAATACCAATACGACGGGCATATCTACCTATTCACGGCGATAGCTCTGGGGGAGCGTAGAACTTGGCGACAATTGCACTGACCTGCATAGCCATCGGGGTTACCCTGATATTCTTCTACGTAGTCGTCTCATTCAACTTCTAGTGCAGAGGCACGGGGGAGGGCGATGATTCGGGGAAAGCTACCTGTGTGGCGTGTGAGACGCGACTTGTGAGGTGGCCAGATTCTTAGGGTATTCTTAGTGAAAAGATGGTGAGATGTAATTTCTAGCACGGGAGCTAGGCACGGAGTAGTGGTAGCTTGATCTTCCCCAACATTTTCAATATTGAATCGTAGACGCTGTGATCCAGCAGAAAAAGGCGGGTGCTGAGTTTGGGGATTAATCTCCCAACACACGGTTCTCAACACCCAACGACCAATGCCCGATGCAGGCATTCAACAAAGGCTATGCAAAAGCCAGCACTCAACTCTCAACGCCCAACACCCTAGTAGTCAAAGGGTTACGTGGATTAGTTTGGTCCACTTCTAAGCGTGCATAGAGGATCTGGGGACTAGAAGACCCAGCTACTTTTAAGGTAAAAACCATTTAGAATAGAAAGCAGAAACCCTGCGCACAACTTACGATTTAGGAAGCCCTATCAGGGCTACGCCCTATCAGATTCCCTGCGAGGAACATATCTGTCCGTAGGTTGTGCGCAGTCTTCTGCTGCTCACCAAAAATTAGCAGCACTTTTTTGCCCAACTCACTCAACACTTGTGTAGAGGGTTAGCTTATAATTTCTGTAAGTCCTCCTTCGGGAGGCAGGGAAACTTTGCCCCATTGAGGGGCCGAACAAAACCAAACCAAAACAACCAATAAATCATGGCTAGCAATAAAAATCCTAGAACCTCAAAGAAATCCTCAGGCGTCCGCCGTCTCCGCAAGGAGGCAGCACGTCTCCTCAATGAGGAGAATCGGGCAAGAAACGAGGAACTGCGGCTCCAAAAGGAGCAGCAAGACCGGGAAATAGCTCTAGAAATGAGCCGCCCGAACCGTGTAGATCTGGAGGGGATCTGTGCCCGTGGCACGGAAAACTTCCGGGCGAAGAATGAGGTCTTGGACCTCATCGGCCTAAAAGGTTAGGTTAAAGCCCGTAAGTCCTCCTTCGGGAGGCAGGGAAACTTTATGCAAGGGTTAGGGAGGACATATTTAGAAACCTCACCTTTAGGGGCTGAAAAGCTCCACCCTTGCGCCAATTCATCGTCATAGTGACTCGTAAGTCGCATCATAAGGGACTAGGTGTGTGGTTATACCTAGGATGCGCAGAGTAGCCTTTATGAACACCAACCCGAAAGTGAACACCAACCAGAAAGCAGGGCCAGCCAAGGGGCTGGCACCTGCGGGGTTTGTGCTTCTTATATTCCGCCAAAACGTTATATATTATGCGGTTCTGGCGTAATTAAAGCTAAAAAGAAAAAGCGCCAATCCCCGCTAAAGGATCGGCGCTAACTTCATAGTTCCCTGTAACTCAAGAACTATTCG
>Ga0208767_1000553_pt1 | contig 30991 bp, 53 predicted proteins | sample VirMetDEL_Mar_21_FD_184514 | JGI IMG/M metagenome (GOLD analysis project Ga0208767, IMG submission 184514) | Aqueous microbial communities from the Delaware River and Bay under freshwater to marine salinity gradient to study organic matter... | ecosystem: Environmental > Aquatic > Marine >... | reverse complement strand
CAGAACTATTTAATTTTTCTCTTAATATTTTTTTTTGTATATCTTTTGGTAATTCAAACCAATTACCTTTGTTTTGATCTTTGTGATATTCCTTACACCATATTTCAAGAACTACTACTGGTATTGATGCAATTCTTTTTAAACTTCTATCAGGACTATAACCATCATTTTGTGTAATTAGTCTTTTGTTATTTTCTAAAATAGGTTTAACATCTAATGATCTTTTTTGAACAATACCATCTGCACCATTATCTAAAAATGTTTCAGTAATATGTTTATCTGTTTCTTGACTTATTTTTTTCATTATCTGCCTTGACCCTTGTATCTAGTAAGTTTTTTTTGTCTTTTTTCAGATTTATTCAAACTTTTTTTATGTACTCTAGGTCTTTTTTTTGGTTTAGGTCTAGGTACAAAGTGAACAAACTTTTGCCTAGCCACTAGCCACCCATTTCAGTAACAGAAATTTTGTTACCAGATGAACCTATACAAGCACACTTATGATTTGGAGAAACTTTAAAAATTTCTGGTTGATCTGCAGGTATAAAAATACTTGTTGCTGTTGCTACAGGTGCTGCACCAAAAGTAATGTGAACATCTGAATCTGCACAAACTCTTACATATTCTGTTGTTGAAGCGAATGTACCAGTAGCTGTAGAGTTAGTATTTGTTAAACTTACATGATGTATAGTTCCTGGTCTTAATCCATAATTAAAACTCATATTATTTTCCTTTATTTTTTATATTTTACTTTTTTGCCTTTTTTCTTTGCATAAGACTTTGCTTTTTTCATTCCTGATTTAGAATATGAAAACTTTTTTTTTCCTACCATTGGCATAATTTATTTTTCCTTAATTGGTATTTGTGGGAGAAATATCGCTAGACAGGATCTCCCACAAAATCGTTAATTATCTTCTTATAACAAAAGTTATTTCCATTTTAGAAGCATTTGTTGAACCACCATTAGTGATACATTCAATTGTTCCATCTTCTTCAACTCTGTTAGCAGCAGTTGGTTCTGCTGTTGCTACTCTACCTGCAGACCCAGAAGCTGTATGACTTATAGCTCCACCAGTTACTGCAACACCACCTATTTCAAAAGAGATAGCTGCTGTTCCTGTAGTAGTTGCTTTGTTGTGAGTTATAATTTTAATTATTCTTCCACCATCTGGTACACATACAAATGTAGATGATGCTGTTGATACATCTGGAATTGCAGATGTAATAAAATAATCGTTAAGTGTTCTCATGTTTTTTCCTTATAAGTTTGCTTCGTTCCGACTTTAAAAATCTTCAAAGACCAAACAAAATGTTAATGAATATTGTGAGGGAGTAAAAAACCCCCTCACAAAAAGTTTTATTATGAAGTAGTTAGATCGAATACTGCACCACTTGCTTTTTCGTTTTTAGAAACAAGTGTGTATTCAGCTAACATAGCTTTTTTCTGTGCGTCACCAGTTTTTGCAAGATCCATAACTTGAAAATCTCTTAAAAACGCAACAGACCACATATCAGGTGAAAGTACAAAACAATCTCTTGATCTTGAGAATCTGTTTGGAACAACAGTCATTGATCCAAAGTCTGATTCATAAATATCAATTGCAGCGACAAGTCTTTTGTCCTCTGCTTGAGTCATTTTAGTAGAACCACCAGTAAAGCCAGAAAGTTTTTGTTTATTGAAAGAACCAAGCATGATCATTGATGCGTCTCCACCATTATCCCATACTTGTTTTACAACATCTTTCAATTGTGCTTCTGTGAAAGCTCTTTGCGTTCCATCAGTTCTAGCTGTACCTGGAGTATCAACTGCACCACCACCAGGATTTGTTTGTCCATTAGCACCATTTGCTGCTTTGCTAGTGTTTGATTGAATCCAAGAAGCAAGACCTGCAAGGTTTCTTGCTGCTGCAGCTCCACCTGCGTTTCTTGATTGATTAGAAGTAAGAACAACTTCCATATCTCTTTTTAGTTCTTTTGAACTTTTAGAAATTTGGTAAGCTAGTTCATTGTTTCTACCTGCACTATTAACAGTATCTTGAGTACCAGAAACAATTACAGATTTTCTAGAAATCTGTGTTTGGTTATTGATTCTAGCAGTTGGAGTTACTGCGTTGAAAGTGATTTCATCACCCTCTATTTGTGCATTAGCTGCTGCTGCTGCTAAAGCATCAGTTTGCCACTCATGTAAAGTGCCAGATGCTTTTTCTTTTCCAATTGAACTCATGAAAGGAGTATCAGTAGGAGAGATGTTATAGATAATATCTGATAAATCTTCTCTGTTACCAATAGCTGCATAAGTTTGGAATGTATTTGCTACGATTGCCATAGTTTTATCCCTATTTGTTGAGTTATTTGTTGTTGTTAATCATATCTAAAAATACATCTTGAGCAGCTTTCATACTGCCAGATTTTTTTAGACGACTAAACTTTTCTCTACTAATTTTTGATCTGACATCGTTTTTATCTTGTTTAATACCTGACGAAAATGTTCTGCTTGGTTTAGAAATTTTTTTAGCAATATTTGGTTTTGCTTTTTGTAAATTTCCAAATTTCATAGCATCATTTACCAACATCAAAATACGATGGTCATATACTTGAGCTATTTCTGAATCATTAAATCCATATTTAGCCAAATGACTTCTCATATTGTTTTTTAAAGTTGATGCTTTACCAGGATCGGCAAAATCAGGAATTTTATTTACTAATTTTGTTCGTTCCATTTGTAAATATCCATCAAACTGTTTTTTTTGCTCTGATTGAGTTTTTTGTAAAGCAGAAGCAAGTTTTTCTTGTTTTCTTCTTAACCTATGTTCAATCTTTGCAGCTTGAGCTGGATCTTCGTCATAAAGAGCTTCTAAATCAGAAGATGAAATCTCTGAATTAAGCTCTTGTTGAGCATTAGACAATAATTGATTCATCTCATTTAATTTTTGAGAATAGTCTTGTCTTTGCTTTTCAGACTCTGACATAAATTGTTTCTTTTCATGAGACAATTCTTCTGTCTTTCGTCTGTAATCAGCATCTCTTGAGTAACCATTTCTCAACTCATCAAGGGTAACTTCAAATTCTTGACCTGCAACTTTTACCTTGTAGGTGGAATCTTGTTTCTCTTGAGTTTCAATTTGTTCTTCGTCTTGAGATACATCTTGTTCGGAAACTTCATCTTGAGATTCAGTTTCTTCACTTATTTCCTGTTCCTGTGGTTGTTCTTCATTTAAAGATTCCTCATTTTGTGGTTCAGGAGAATTTTGTTTAATTTCTTCTTTTGGTGGTTCTTGTTGTCCAATTACTTCTTCTTCTTTTGGATTTAATAAACCATCTACTGCCTTTGTGGCTTTCTGTAAATCAGTTTCAGATCCTTGTAATGGGTTGCCTTGATTGTCTGACATATATTTTCCTTTTAAGTTAAGCTCCTCTTGTGAGGTTGGCTTATCCTAAACTTATTTGTTTAGAATTTTTTATTTTCTATTTTTTTTCTAAATTCTTCTAATTGTTTGGAAGCTAATTTACCTGTGTCTATAACTTCTTGTAAATTTTGTTCTACTTTGCCAACAATATTATAGGCTAACCAAAGTTTTTCTCTAGTATCAACTTCATTAACACCAGTATTTAATAAACTTGTAGAATATAAATCTTTTAGTTTATCAAAAGACTCTTTTAGTAAAGGATCTTCTAATAAAGTTTTAGCTTTGTTGGATTGGCTTACTTCCTGCTGGAGCTTTGCCTGTTCCTGGTTGTCCATTTAATGACTCAATTTCTTGTTCTAGTTTTTGTTGTGATTGTTGTGCATCCCTAAAATCTTTTGTACTTTCAGCAACTAGCATTTTATTTAAATCTGCTTCTGCTTTAATTTGAGCTGAATCTATTTGAGCATTATATTTAAGCTCAAGTTCTTTCATTTTAATTTCATTTTCTAAAAGCATTTTAGCATTATTGCTCTTAATTTCTTTTAGTTGTAATTCAAGATCAGCAAGTTTTCGTTTTTCTTCACTTGCAATTCTACTAAATTCAATTTTTTCAATTGGTGTTGGTGGTGGTGGAGCTTTTGGTTGAACCATTTGTTTTCCTTGATCAGGATTAACAAAATAATTTTCAACATTTTTAAGACCAGCATTTTCAATAATTTTTGCCAAACTATTGTAAATATTTTTAAGACTAACCATTGGATATTCTTGACCACCCTGCAATTGAAATGCCTGGAGCTGTCTTTCTAAAATATTATTTAACATCATTATTTGTTGATCTGAACTTCCTGTGCCTAAACCAACAGTTATAGAAATATTATATCTGTTTCTCCATTCAGTAGGTTTAACTGGAATAAATTGATTGTTTAATTCTACAACTCTTTCTTTGTCTTGATACTTACAAGTAAGTTCAAAAATTCTTTTAAATAAATTTTTAACACCAGTTTCGGCAAATACTCTTGCAATTAATTCCATTCTCATTTGAGATTGGCTCATTAAAGCATTAACACCAGTTGCTGTTTTATTTAAGCTATCAGCATCTAAACCTTGATTGTATCTTGTAACACCAGTTCTAGATTCTCTTACTGTATCTAAATATTCTAATAATGGAAAAGCTTGTTGCGAAATAGTTTGTGATTGCATTGGCATCATAACTTGGCTTGGTGGTTGTTTAGTTCTTACCACTCCACCAGGTCTTGATGTAAGTAAATCATCAAGATTTACCATTCCATCCATTATGGCTACTCTGTTATTATTAGTTAAATACATATTATCTAACAACTGTCTCATAACAGTTGATTTAACTAATTGAACATCTTCTACTAATTCTGCAACTGACCTACCATAAAATCTATGTGGCATTGGAATTGGAGTTAATGAACAGAAAGGAATATTATCGCAAGGTTGATTTTCTAAAATTTCAAAACCAGTTCCTGCAGTTATTATTTTACGAAGTTCAGCAACACCATCGCCATCCATATCTACTCTGACATAACATTCATAAATTTCAATTTCTGAAGTGCTATCATCTGGTGAATCTTCTACTGGACTTTCGTCTATATCAGAATTTCTAACTAAACTTTCATCGTTATATAAAATATTGTTTGAAGTAGGTAAGCTATTAACAATATCTTCGTCATAACCCATTTCAATTAAATCGGATCTAGTTTTTAACACTCTATGAGCTACAAAATTTGCATCTTCAATAGATTTAGCTGATTTTTGAATTAAAAATTCTTCTGGTGGTATATTTTCTATTTTAACTTTACCAGCAGTTCTAAATCTTTTTATTACACAATTATGTAAATAAGGTGTTGGAACATCCTCAACTTCTTGACCATTAAGTGCAGCTTCAGCTTTTAACTGCTCTAATCTTGTAACTGCAAACTCATCTACAAATTTTTCTTCTGATACAATTTCTATATCAGTCTCAAGCATTAATAAGTCGTATTCGTAGTCACTTAAATTTTCGTATGTTTCTTGCTCTACTTTTTGAGCATCATCCCAATAAACTTTTACAATTCCATTTTTTTCTAATAAAGCATCCTTAAACCAAGTGTATAAAATTGAAAAACCATTATTATCTTTGTTAAAAATATAATTTATGTAATTTGTTACTTGATCAGCTAATGGTACATCTTCTGATTTTACAGGTTCGCATCTAACTACTTGATCAGATGAAGTAAAAACTCTTAATAGGTTTGGCAAGATTGTTTCTATTGTGTCAGATACATCTGTACTTATAACCTGGCTTCTGCCATCTTGTTCAGTACCCAGTTTATCACCCATGTAATATTCAAGTGATTTTCTTCTTTGGTCTGATAGCGCACCACCTAAAAAACCCATTGAGTTATTTATTTCTGATGAAATGATGCTTTTAATTTCTATTTCTGATACTTTTTTTACCATAACTTTTTAAACTATATAATTTGTATTTATAGGAACTTGTTTTTTCCAATTAGAGAGGTCTATCCCTTGCCCAACAAATCCAGTTCTGAAAGCATCAGCACAATGACTTGCATAAGAGTGCATGGGTTTAGACTTAAACACTTGTGCCTTATCATCCCATTTTTTTGAGTAGGCTTTTAAATATTCAATGCCTGTTGCACACTTATCTATGTCAAACCAGCAATTTACTAAATTTTTTCTGACAGCTTCTATGCCATCTTCAATACTAATCTTTGGAGCTACCTCACCTGCGATGCCTAGCTCTAATAAACTATCTAATCTTGTTTTACCAAAATTGCCAAGCTCTCTAACTTTAACATCATGTGGTAAAATATGAGTGCTATAATCATAACTTTTATTTCTTAAAATATCAGCATAGTGATCTAAACCATGTCCAGTATTTTCGTAATAATCAATTAATCTTATTTCACCTTTATGCTTTTGCACAAACCATATTGCAGTCTGGTCATTCATTCCCAAATCCCACCAGGTTTCTACATCTAAATCTTCATCAAACAGATTAGATACCATTCTTTTCTGTTTTGCTAAATCCTCTATTATACTTCCATAATAAGATCCTGTTATTGCTGCTTGAAACGAACATTCAAATTCTTGTTCGTATAAGTCTTTGGACATTACATCTTTAGCAGCTTGTAATTCCTCATCGTCTAAAATTCCTGTTTCACTTGCTTTATAAGTACAAGCATACCATTCTTTATTCTGGATTGCCCTTTGGTATAATTGATAAAACGAATTTCTACCTTTTGGAGTTCCAATAAATATGCACCAACCTTTTCGGTCTGCCAAAGCTGGTCTTATGACTTCTGGAAATAGTGTTGGTTTAATAGATTGTGTTTCGTCAAATACACAACCATCTAAACTAATACCTCTTATGGCTTGATCATTTTCTGCGCCCAAAATTGTTATTCTAGCACCATTCGGTAAATCGCAACGAAGCTCACTCTCATTGAATTTAGTGCCTGGTATTTTTCCTGCGAACTGTTTGATGTAATCCCATGCTGTTGCCTTTCCTTGTAGCCTATATGGCGAAAGAAACACATATCTAGGGTTAAGCTTGGTATTCGTTAAAGCTGCCTTGAGCATGTGATTAATGGTCATTACAGTTTTACCTGCTCTACGATGTAGAACACAAACACTAAACCTATGTTTATCTATTTGCTTATGTAGTATCTGCTGCAAAGCTCTAGGCTTATAAGGTATAACTATATTTGGCATTTTTAAAAAAAATTAATGTAAAGTTACATCCTGTGGAGTGAATAAAGGTTCTATTCCAAGATCATCCATGATCTTATGAGAAAAATTATTACATTCTTTTAAATTATCAAAACCATCAAAGTGTACGATTACACTATTAGTAGATTCCATTACATAAACGATAGCTGTATAACCAACTTTTTTATCATTAAATTCGTACATTGAAATTACCTCTTTGGTAACAAAGCTTTTATTTTTTTAAATACTTCTTCATCTACAGTTCCACCCATTTCAGATAAAAACTTCATTTCCTTTTCACCTGCTGCTATTCCTGTAATGGATTTTCTATAATCATTAAATTCTTTAATTTTTTTTTTATTTTTAAATCTTTTTTTTAATAATTCTTCTATTGATGCCATAATTTTTCCTATTAGTGATTTGTTAGTTTAGCTGTGTGCAACTTCCCTAAATTTATTTATAAAACTCATATAAGTTTTGGGGGTCGCTTTTTCTTCACCCCCATGACTTTTGTGAGCTAAATGAGTGTAAAATGATTGTTAATCATTTGATTTGGTTAAATAAGTTAATAATTTAGCCAATTATTTATAAAAATATAAATTAAGTATAGTTTAGTTGCTTTTTTTTTCTAATTTAGAATGATTCTAATAAAAGTGTTGCAAAAATGTCATTATAAGCAAGTCTGTGCTAGATTAATCCATGACTCTCATGATTTTACAATAAACCAAGCTAATCAACAATTTATTTATCCCACTTAACAACAAGTGGAGATGAATCTGATCCTAATAGCTGCAAACTATCCTTTTTCATGTAAGTTTTAGGTGCTAATCGTTCTGATTTCCATTTAGTTAGATCAATAAATGATTTAATTAAATGAGTCTGACCTAAATCTGTTTTTTCTTTAAACTTACTGTTTTCTAATGCTTCATTAATTGTATCTGTTGCATCAGATAATAAATATTCTATTCCATCTGTTTTAGCTTGTTCATAATTCTTACGAATTTCTGGATCTTTAGCCATCCAGGTTCTAAATGATTGCCAACATGGTCTATCTTCTTTTTTATTTCTAGGAGATAAACAACTTCTTATAGAAGCTCCTGTAGCAAGTTCCTCATAGATTTCTTGTAATACTTTTGGGTTTTTTTTCGTTTTATTAGCCATTTTATTGTTAAATTAAGGGTTGTAATTGAGTTATCATTCATGTTAAATCAATTAGATTCGTTATTAACCGAATCAGAGAGGAATAATATGCTTAAAAACAATAAAATATTAACTAATCCAGTAAGTATGTTTAAAATTGATATTGTTAAAGTTTTTAAAAAAAGAGAAACTTTAAAAGACATTTTTAAATGTCCAAAACTTCAAAAGAAGCATAAATTACAATACTTTAAACATCCATTATAAATTTTGGTATTTAGGCAGATAGTTGATTCAAGAGAGAGAGAAAGAAAGAAAATGACTGATCTGCCTAAAAAAAAACTACATATAGTAGGAAATGATAAAACCTATTTATATGTAGTATATTTTTTTTCTCTAACTTATTTGTCAACTTGTCAAATATTTTTTTAAATTTTTATTTGCAATCTTACAAACTGCAATCAAAGATTTATTGTACTCATAACCTATTTTAGTATGAGACCAATCTAAATACATTCTTTTCATTTGTCTTAAACTTTTTCTTTGTGGAAAATTCCTCAAATATAATAATTCTCTATCTTTTTCAGTAGCATCTAACATTAAAATAGCAATAAAATCGTAAATTGTAATTTGTCTTGAAGTTAATGTAATTTTGAGTCTAGCAAGGTGTTTGTCCGAATATTTAATGCTATCTTTATCATCTCCAATACCAATACTGTTATCTATCACTTTAAACATTGTGGGTAATGTTTTAGCTTTTACTTTAGGCATTTTACTATCACAAAATGATGAAATTTGTAAAAATCTATCTAATTCGTCAATTGTAAGGTTAGTCGTTATCATGTTTATATAATTCCTCAAGGTAGGTGTTAAAGCGATCTTTAGATAATGATTTTTGTAATGTTTTAGTCGTCTTATTTTGATAATATTGTTTCCTGTTTTTTTTGATCTTTTTAACAGCAGATGTGTAATGAATATTAGATGATTTAGTTACCCTTGCCAATGCTTTGGCAACTAATTTAGGATCTACATAATTTACCATTTAATAAATCCCTTATAGGTATAGATAATAGGTATAGATTCACTATCCTTTTTGCTACACCCAAATGAAGTTTTTGCTACATCCATTTACTTATCCTTTTTGACGATGTGAATAACATTGTCTATTTGTTGATGAAATTGTGGATTATTTTTGTTTTTAGATAACTTAATTTTTCTTCGTTTATTTTGATTGTGCTTGATATATTCTTGCATCAATTCTTTTTCAAAAACATAATGGCAAGTGCTATTATTAATTTGTTTTCTAGCCAACATTCCAAACAGAGTGAGTCTGTCAAGGCACTTAATAAGTGTTTTCCTGGTTTTAATACCAGTTCTATCCATCAAATATTGGTGCGAAACTCTGCAACCCTGTGGAGCATTTTCAAAGCTTTTACAGATTAAATAAACCACTTTTTCATTAGCTGATAAAACTTTATTATTTAAAAGATAGCTGTCAAATTTTTCAAAAGTTTTCATACTTCATTACCCCAACAATCCCATCCATCAACTTTTTGTCTGGCAAATAGTTCAATTCTTGGTAGATCACCACAAAGTTCTGTTATTTTATCTCTAATACAATCTGGTTTTCTTGAGTGCTCTCTTATTCGTTCATAAACTACCTGATGAACTCCTTTACTAATTCTTTTTGGTTTGCCTTTAGTAGCAATTAAACAAAGTTCAGTATTAGCTCTTGTCCAATAACCCATACCCCAAAAAAAACTATCAGCGACTTTATTTTTTTTAACCCAATTAAATCCACAAGTTTTATAGGTAAATCCCCATTTATTTATTGTTTCTATTCCCTCTAATAATTTAGGAAATGTAACCCATAAAAATAAAATGCAATCTTTATCTGCTATGTCTTGGACTGGTAAATCCCAAATTTCTTGTGGATTCATTGTACTGTACTTTGCAGTAACATTTCTTTTGCTACCCTCTGCCCAAACTTGATAATGCCAAGCTGGATCTGCATAAATAATATTGTATTTCTTTTTTGGAAATGGAATCATGGTGTTACCACCTTTAATTTTACTCCCTCTTTTTTATCTAAATGTTTTCCAACTTTTGAAAGTGGTATTTTCCAAATTGTTAATGAATAACAATCAGCACAATAATCTTTACCTTTTTCTACTATGTCAGCTCTAGCTGCACATTTAATACAAGTTCTCATGTCTCCATAAATGTTCATTCTATTTCTTCTTCTGCTTTAATAATTGCTTGTCCGATTTCAGTAACGATTTGTGGTACGATTGAGTTTCCAAGTGCTTTAATTCTGTTGGCTCTATCTGGGTGTAATTCATATTGTACCCCATTAGGAACTCCACAAAGTTCGGATTGAGTTTCCCACCAGGATTTATTACTTGCTCTTTCATTAAATTGCCTATTATGGATGTTCTTTTTTTTTGGCTTTTCGGAAAACTTAAATTTTTGGAATCGTTTGTTGTTGGTGTGTTGTAAATTTTGTTCACTACATCGTTTAATTTTGCTCCATATTTCACCCCTGACTTTACTCTTGTTACACTCCAACCTTGTGAATTTTTTTGTACTGTCTGTGGTGGTGCTACTACATCCATGTAACAACTTGCACTTGGCGTTGGCAGCAACGATCCAGACTCTTGCTCTTTTATGCCATGCTCCTTGCGAACTAGCTGAAATATTAAAAGTTTGGACTTCGTAACCTTGAGATTCCAAATCATTGTAAATTCCTTGCAAGATTTCTCCATTTGAGATGTTAGTAAGGTTTTGGACATTTTCGCCAATAATCCATCTGGGTTTAACCTCTTTAATGACTCTAAACATTTCATCCCAGAGGTATCGTTCATCATCTTTGCCTTTTTGCTTACCAGCAATACTGAAACTTTGGCATGGGAATCCCCCAACAATGACATCTGCTTTAATTTTTGTTCCATCTAATTTTTTAATATCCTCATAAATTGGAACATCACTCCAATGTTTATGTAAGACTTTGTGGCAAAATTTATCTTGTTCACAAAATCCAATAGTTTTAAATTTTCCTGTAGCTTCCAAGCCAACACTAAAACCACCAATGCCAGAAAATAAATCAAGAACATTTAATTCCATGCTCCATCCTTTAATAATAAAATTGGTGATAAAATATCTAAAGGTACTGACCAAACTTTAGGTCTAGCAAGGTTAAAGTCTGTTAAGTAATTATCTTTACCAATTACAGCAGAACTATTTATAAAACCTTTAATAGTAAATTTGGGAGCTTCACTTAATATAAATACATAAATCTCATTTGGCTTTACACCATTAGGTCTAATAATAAGTGAGTTGTTATTATTTTTTTTAACTGTTTGTGATCTAACCTGGATATTATAATTTTTGTATTTAACATCAGGAGCTGAACCTACATTTGTATGAAACTCAAATGGTATGCCAAAATACTTGCATAAGCTGATCTCTGCCATAGCTCCACTAATACTTTTTGAAATTTTATCTTCTAATGTGCCAGAATATTTATGACCCCAATCCTGGTTTAATTTAATGCTTTCAGTAACTCTTAATAAACCAGTTTGTGCTGCAGTAGTTATCTCATATAAATCTAATTCTATTTCTGGACTCATCTTACCCAATTCCCTTTTTTGTCTTTGCAAAAATGTAAGATGACAGGCTTATCTTTATGTGTGTGATAACCCCAAACCTCACCATTACCTACTTCGTAATGAGGATTTAATTTCCAGGTAGTATGTTTTTCAAAAGCTTCTTCACAAGAGATTCGTTTTATCTCTGTGGATATAGGTATTTTTATAAGACTAATGGTAGGATCAACCTCACCACCAACAATACCTAGTATTAGAAAAAAAATTTTCAACTACTAAAAACCCTTATTTTACTTGCTTTTTCTCTCATAATTTAGAATCATTTAAAGTTAAAAAAATGAATCACTATAGTATTTAATACTCAATGATAATTATGTTGCAACCAATATCAAGTCAGTATAAGGTCAATATATTGTTAATAATATGACTGAATATAATTTAAATATGGTGTATAAAACTGATTACATGAATTATTTAAATAATGTTTTTAGAAAAGAGGGATTAGAATTTTTAAAAAAAAAATACAATAAAACTACAGACGATTTTATAAAAGCTACTTACCTTAAAAAAGACCAAGCTAATATGAGAGTTAAAATTAGTAGGTTAATAAATAAGCCAAAAAATTCTCCACATTATTTTGGTGCTTTAGAATTAGCTGAACAATTAGCAAAATACTTTAATCAATTTATTCAAAATGGAGATCCTTATTTAGGAGTTAATTTTTTTATAGGTCAATCAGCTAAAATTTCTATTGTAGGTAGTTTATATGGTAATGGTCAAATAGGATTATATAAAAAAAACGAAATTAAAAAAACTCCTGTATCAATTAGATTTGGTGGATGTGTTGGTATAATATCAAGGATTGCATCAAGTAATGGTTTAATTAGAATGTATAAACCTAGAAATATGATTTATACAGGTGCTGATAATAGATTTGGTGTAGTACAATGCAAAAAATCTAAAATAGTTTATTTTGGTTTCATAGAACCTAAATCAAATGGCAAATATGATATTTTAGATAAATCATATTCTACTGGTAAAACAATCGGCAAGTTAGCAGAGGATATTGACTTATCTTGGTCATCTAGGATTGAGGGAACTTTATATGCATCATATTACGATTATTAATCTATTTATCATTGAGTGATAATTAAGTTGCTTTCAGCTATACATAGTGTAGATACTAGGTATGGAGAAACGAATCAGAAAAGTAGCAGATTGCTATACAAAGTTTGGTCTGCAACACACTTCAAAATCTACAGCTTGTCTTAAACATTCAGACAGATTATTTAAAAAAATATTATTTCCAAAAGAAACAAGTAAATTAAACAATGCCAGTTTTAAAGGTGGCAACATTGTGCATGATGTTGTGCAATTATTTGTAACTGAAAAACATTATGAAACAATAGATGATGTAATTAATAGCGATAAAATTCAAAAAGAAATAGACTCATATTTTCCATTTAGCGATAAAGATAAATATAAATTTAAATTTATTATTAAAAATTTAAAGGCTACTGCACAAAATCACTTATCTAATTTAGCAGAATTAGAAGCTCAAACATTTAAAGCAGAAATAGAATATACAGCTTGGCTACCTAATGTAGAAACATATTGGTTAATGTATTTAGATTTAGTTGGTACTAAAAATTTCGGTGACTTAAAAAATTGTTTTGGTGCAGCTAAAGAAAGTCCATTAAAAAAACCAAAAAAAGATAAACCAGTTGTAGATAATAGAATAGACGATTGGGTTTATAGTAATGTTAAAGTTCCTACTAGACCATACTTTAGTGATGTAATGCAAATTGCACTATACAAGCACTCATGTTCTCTGCCACCATTTTTAAGTTATGCTAGTAATTGTGATAGGAAATTATTTACTGAAAATAATTGCGATGAATTAAAGCAAGAAAATTTAGACCAAGCATTAAAAATTTTATCTATGTATGAAGTGGCTTGGCAAAAGAAATTAGAGATAGCTGATGGCGATGTTGAAAAGTTAGCCTGGTTATGTGTGCCAGATGTTTCTGATATTAAAAAAAATACTTTCATGTGGGAAAATGTTCCTGATGAATTAAAAAATAAATTTCTGGGTATATATGGACTTTAAAGAATTAATAGATCACTACGAAACTTTAGATAAATCAGAATTGATTGAAAAGTTAGTTTTTAAAAATGCAAAACTTTTATCTCAAGATAATGAGATTGAAAGATTAAACGATGAAATAAAAAGATTAGATGATGTGAATGAGCAGCACCGAAAAATTAATGGTGAGCTTTCAGAAGAATTAAAAAAAATAAAAGAGAAAGGAAATAATGTCTAATATATATAATAAGTTAAGCAAGGCTAGTCAGTCTGCTGACAAAGTAATTAAAGCTCCAAAAAAAGGTGGTATGCCTTTCAATGCTTTAATGCATGATGCTGTCCAAAAAGTTGCTATGGAAGCTTTGCATGAACATGGTTTATATCCAGTTTGTAATTATGAAAATAACATAACTGACAGATATGTTTTTGTTAAATGTGAAATGACAATACATGATACAGAAACAAAAGAACAAATTGTAATACATGGTTGTTCAGCATTAGGTAATTTAGATAAATATGGAACTGGTAATGCCATGTCTTATTCTAGGAAATATGCTTTTCTTAATGCACTTAATTTAGAAACAGGATTAGATAATGATGATGGATATAAAGCTAAACCATTTAAAGCTCCAAGTGTTGCAGCTATACCTAAAACTGACACCACAAAATTAGCAAACGATTGGATTAAAAAATTAAACGAAATTGCTAAAGATGAAACATCTCCAAATAAATTTGAAAAAAATTATCAGATTCAAGTTAAACAATTTGAGTCTGAACTTAACGAAATTAAATTAGATCCTATTGAGGATGTAAGAGTTGAAACAGAATACACAAAACTAAAATCACAAATACAAAACAAACAAGGAAAAAACAATGGCAGACTTTAATAATAAAATAAGTTTATGGAAAAGAAAACCTAGTGAAAACGATGTGGCAGGTAAAGCTTATCCTCACTATCAAGGTAACATTAATGTAGATGGTGTGGTTAAAGATGTAGCTGTTTGGATTCAAACAGATAAAAAAAATCCTGCACAACCTGATATGTCAGGCACAATAAAAGAGCCTTATAAAAAACCAGAAAATAACAATGAGGATTTACCAATATAATGTCTGAAGAAGTGAACCCAAAACATTATCAAAAAAGTATTCAAACATACGATGCAATCGTAAGCCAACTATCTCCATTAGAGGTGGTTGGTTTCTTGCGTTCACAAATTTTGAAATACACAATGAGGTTTGGTGCAAAACATGGCAGTACAGCAGAAGCTTGTTTAATGGATGTAAGGAAAGCTAATTGGTATTCCAATAAATTAGAACTACATTTACAAGGATTAGATAGTCCAAAACAAAAAGCTCCTGATTATGTTTCTAAACCAAACATCACAAATTTATTTAAGGACAAACATGAATAATAATGGACATATATATTTGTCAAAAATTAAATACGATTGCTTATCTTTTATAAGCAACTTTATAAAACAAAATAAATTCTCTCCAACTTATAAAGAAATTGGTGAGCATTTTTCATTTAGCAGAGCTAGAGCTGGTGCAATATGTGCAGAGTTATTTAAGCTAGGTTTAATATCAAAAGGTAAGGCAGCTCATCGTAAAATTAGGATGACTGATAAACAAAGCACACAAATACCAACATTAAATTTTAATAAAGAATATTCAACATTGGATTTAAGACGATGAGTGAAGAAGTAATTAAAGAAAGTTATTACGAAATTCAAACCAAGTTTGAAGAAAAATTTGATAATGCAGAATTAGCTGCAAAGTCAGATAAGCCAAGTGAGTTGGCTTCAATTGAAGTTCTGGATATTAAATTTGATAAGTCCAGGATTAAACTTAACCAAAGGACAGACAAGGATGGCAGCAAAGAGTAATAGCCTAATTAGAAGATATGCCAAACTTCAAAAATTGCATGATGAGATTATGCGACCAGTTAAAAGTAAAGGTCGTCAATGTGTTCATACTCTTAATGCAAAAAAGAAGTATGACAAAACTTTTAGGCAAATTGTTGGTGTTGAGAATGAAGATGCAAAATTCATTTACGCACAAACTTAATTACTAACTAACTTAAAAGTTGCAATTAACTGTAGGCTAGGAGTCTGCCCAAAACAAAGGAGAGAGAAATGCCAAGACCATATAACCATGTAGTCAAAACTGAATTTGATACAGTTCTTAATAAAGCTATTGGAAAAAAAATTAAAGAAGCAAGATTAAATCATGTTACTTTTGTTAAAACTTATGACACAGAAACAAAAAACATTTGGACTACACCTAGAAAAAAACCATTAACACAAAGTAAATTAGCCAAAGCTTTAACTCCACCAAAAACCTTTCAGCAAATTCAGAAATATGAGAAAGGACAAAATGGAGTTTCAACAATCATACTTATACAAATGAGTAAATTTTTTAATAAGCCACTTGATTATTTTACAAGTGAAGCTGCAGAATTAGTAGGTCAACATAAGCCACCTATTAATAGTTCTAACAATGATGGAGATTGCTCCCTGTCATCAGAACTTTAACAAGTGCTTATTACATCATTATTCCCTAATGATGTAAGTGATTGTGGGTGCTTTGTAACCATCCACTTTAGTTAGTGTATAGAGGGTAGGTTTATTAGTCATCTCCCTACCCTCTTAAATTATGTATTTTATAATCTGGAAACCAAAAGAAATATTTACCACCTTTAGTAATAATATATTTTCTTTAGAAAAAGATGCTAGAGAATTTGCTAAAAAAAGTATTAAGAAAAAAATTGAGTGGGATGTAGTTCCCTATAATAAAGAGAACTACGATAAGTATTGGTATAAATAATTAATTAGTAATTAAGTAATGAGCTATCAAACAAAGCTCAATTATTATTAAAGCTTCAATCATATTAATCCTTAAACTGATTGTTTAACCAATCGCTTTTTTCTTTTTCCATTTCAGTATTTGCATAAGGTTTGATGTAAGTTCTGTTCACAAAATTTACATCTTTATCACCTAAAGCATTTGCAAGGTCTTGAGGATCTGTGTACTTCTTTTTGAATGACCAATAGGTAGCCATATAGTGCCTGAAAAAATAGCTTTTTCTTTCAATGGGTAGTTCTACCCCAAAACTCTTTATTGCCCTGTCTAGAGCCCTTATAATCGTTTCTAAACGCATAAAATCACCCTTGCTATTAAGAAACAAATTAGTTTGAGTTTCTGGTAATCTATTAAGATGTTCAAGTATTTTATCTTTAAGACTAATAGATATTGCCAAATCTCTAGTGCCTGATTTAGTTTTAGTTGAACCTAAAGATTGATCTCTTTTAACTGCATTAGTTATACTTATGTAAGGAACATTAGATTTAAATTTTAAATTAGATTTATTTAAACCTCTGATCTCACTTGGTCTACAAGCAGTCTGCAACATAATATGAAACATTAATTTAATATCATCTCTTTCTACATGATTAATGAGCTGCTGAACTTTTTCTAAAGTCCAATCATTAAAATCTAATTTAGATTGCTGCTTTTCTACTATAACAATGTCAGATAAAAAATTCATATCCTTACAAACATTTCTTTGAATTTTATTTTGAGAAGCTGAATAGTCCAGGATGGCACTTAAAACATTAAAAATTTTAGATAATGTTTTTGCATTAATAGATTGTTTAGTTTCTAAATGTGTAACAAAATCTTTAATTAAATCCTTATCAATTAATCTAATGTCTTGGTTTTTGAAGTAAGGCAAAACATGATAGGTAGCCATAGAATTATAATCTTTAATACAGCTTTTAGATGGTTTGCCATATTCTTTTTCTTTATATAACTGACGATCAAGCCACAACTTATGTGCATCCTCTATACCCCAAAAGTTAAAATCAATAATTTTGAAACCATCTTTTTCAATCTTCTTAACCACTAAAGGTTTAAGAGTCTTTTTATTTATACTGGTAATAAATTTAATTTTATTATCAGCACCCTTGTATTGAAAACGATATTTAGTTTTACCATTAATTTTAACTGACGATATATTATTGTACTCTAGCTTTTCTTTAGACATTATGCTCTCCCACCATAATAGTTTAACTCATTTTCTTTTTGACATTCTTCTAACTCATCAACTGGAAGTTTTTCTTTTTCATCATTTGAAAAAAAATAAAATTGTAACAAACTTGTGTTGAAAGCACTTCCAGGTTTTGATGTCCATATCCAATCAGCAGTTTCATAAACTCCATGAATTTTTGATGGTACAAACAAATCTTTCTGATCTAGTAAAGTATAAACATAAGCTTGTACTTCTTCTAAACAAGAAAAGGTTTTTTTTTCTACTGTTTCATTAAGTATATGCTTAACAGTAATTGTTTTTGTAGTCATTATTCTCTCCTCTATATTAGTTATCATTAACTTATACATAGGTTATAGCTGATGTTAAGTAGCTTATCAACAGTCATTTGACTATATTTATCAGTCATTTTACACATGGCTACCTGGAATATAAAAAAAATATGCAATTGATCGGTATAGATTCGGTATATATTTTGAGGAAAAAATTTATTTTTCCTTATAAAACTGAATAATACAGATACAAAAAAAGAGCCGAAAAGAATCTTGCGATCCAATTCGGCTATGTATATAAGGTTTTTTAAAATGCCCTTGTAGCTCAGCTGGTAGAGCAATTGATTTGTAATCAATTAAACCCCCTAAATAAACTAACTATACTTGAACTTTTAAAAAAAAATATATTGTCAGTATAATTTTTATATTTGTTATTACACATAAACATTAACTCTATGTTAAGCAAATGATAACACAATATAAACTTTATACCATTTAAATTTTTTTACCCACCACTATCCCTGCAAGTCAAATGACTCACATCTGATCTAAAAAGACCAAACCTATTCTGTTATTTTCTTTTTCTTTTCTTTGCAGTCTTTGCTGCCTTTTTAAAATTTGCTGATGTTGGCGCACCTTTAGTTCCTACTTTTCTCATTCGTTCACCTGAACCAGCTTTGATTCTTTTTCTTTTTGCATGGATGTTTGCGTACAATCCTTTTCTTTTTGCCATTGTTTTTCCTTTTCTATTAGTTTTTTAAAGTCATCTTTTTTCATACATTCGTAATGAGCTTTTTCCCCACCATAGAAAGCTACAAATGATTCTGTATTTACCATTTCGGCTTGGCAATATTTGCACTTACCAATATTAATAACTATAACACTTGGTTTTTTCCAAAGTTTTTTTGCCATCTATCTCCAGGCTTTTCTTGACCAATAATTTGCTGATAAAGTTTTTTGTCCTTTAGTTTTAATCCCACCTGATCTTGCAAGATAACTTTTTTTAGCTTTAGGATTGTTCTTTCGGATCTTCATATTAGGATCTCCAAAAGTAACTTTATTAACCTTACCTGTTTTTTTATTACGAACATACACACCACTCTTTTTTGATTTACCTGCTGGTAATCTAAATGGTTTATTGAGTGTAACTTTTCTACCTTGATACTCTGCCATTATGCTTTAACCTTTGGTTTTGGTGGTGGTACAATAACTTTTTCATTACATATAAACTTAATAAAAATTTTATTTTTATTTACTTCCTCATAACCTATTTCTTCTAGTTTAAGAATTGACTCTGTATTTCCAGCTATCATACAAGAATAACCATCAACAAATAAATCAGGATATTTGTAAGGTGGTAAGCAAGTGTTTGCTACAGCAGAACACATTATTAAATTTAATACAAATTCCATTAATCGTCTTTCTTTTTAATTTTATGAAGTTCATCTTCTAAACTTGTAATTTTTTTATTAGCATCTTCTAAATCTTGTGCTGAATGTTCTAATTTTTGTAAGCATCTTTTATTAGCACTATCTTTAGATTTACCTGCGTCTTGCAGTTCAGCTACTTCTTGTTTAAGGATACGAACTTGTTCTTTATATTCGTTAATCAGTTCTGAATTTTCTGACATCAATTATTTTTTATTGTTCCTAAATACTTGAGTGCCTTTAATTCCAAAAATACTAGCCACTACTAAAATCCAGAGATTAGTGAACCATGATGGAAGTGCTGCAAAATGTTCAAAGAAAATATTTACTTTGTCCATAGCTGCTGGATCATCTGACCATACTGCCCAAGCCAAAATTATAATTGGGAAACTTAAAATCAAAAGACAAAATTCATCCTTATAATCATTCTGTCTAGCTTCTAAAAGTTTGCCTTGATATTCAGTTTCACCTTTAGCCATTTTGGTAGCTGCCATATGTTGAGCATCTGCCATAGCCATTTTAGTTTCTTGTCTTTTTTTATAGATATGAGTACCAGCATTTAAAGCTAGTTTGACTGCACTTAACCACATAATGTTCTCCTATAATTTCGCTGATTGCATTTTTTTAGAAAGTTTATTTGCTCTGTTAGGTGTTTGCTTTGCCCATAAAGAGTCTAGCATTTGGAAAGCAGCTTCTCCATAATCTTCGTTATCAAGAGCCTTAAACATATTCTTAAATTTGCTAACTCCACCCTCACCGATTTGGTACACCATGTTAATAATAACTTCTTTAGCTGTATTATTAATTGGTCTGTCAGCAATTAATCTTTCTGCTGCATCTAATGTTCTTTGAAAATCTTTTTCAAAAACAGCTTCACCCTCTGCTTTTGTATATTCTATTCCATGTTCATAATCATCTTCAGGTGTAATCTTATGACCATAAAAGATGGTATCAAATCCCTCTGTGCATTTGTAAATTTTATTTACATAACCCTCACAGGCTTTTATTTCTTCTTTGACTTCTTCGTACATATACATTCCTCACAAGTACAAACATCACCATCCCAATGATGCAGATGAAACTCTGCTTTACAATGACATTGACAATGGCAATCTTTACACTTTTTTTTTCTTCTTGGTTTTGGTTTTGGATAATCAAAAGTTAATACTTCATTTAACTTTTCATTAAGTTTATCAAACCATCCAAATATATTCCCTAATAATCTATCAATCATTCTACAATCAGTTTCTTAATTGAGAATGAGCCATCTATATTTTTTTCTAATTCTGCTTTTGTTTTAATACATCTGTATTCAATGTTATTAGATACCTGTCTTGTAGCTTTTCTTTTACCAGATAAACAGGTGCTTAAATCTGGTTGTAATCTTGCTTCTTTAATTTCGTTATTGACCAGGAGTAATAAAGCTATGACCATCTGTTCCATTAATGATTCCCATTAGCTCTAACTTTATCTTTAAGCGATTCTAAATTTTCTTTAATTTTTTCAATATCTTTCATAGCATAATTTATATTGACATTGTTGTTTCTCATTGTTTCCATTTCTTTTTGAATATTTTCTACTTGTGAAGCTATATGTTCTAGCAACATAAATTGCTCTTGATCAGTAGGTAATTGTTCTGATTTTTTTAACAGATCAGCTTGAAATAATTCTCTACTTGTTTCAAGTGAGCCAATCCTATTTTCTAATTCAAAAAAACTAATCGTTGCAACAACTGCACCGGCTACAATCATTAAAAGATTCTTTGCAGGTAATTGTATTCCTGTATTTTCTGATAGCTTTATATTTTTCATTAATAGTTACTTGGGTTGCCAAATATTGCTAACAATACAAATAGTATTATTAGAACACCTGTAAAATAGTAATTCATAGTTAGCTCCCTAATCGTTGCCATGATCTACCATGATAATTTTTATTCCTAATTTTTTTTGTTTGGCAGTAGGTGATCGCCAAATTTTTCTTCTGTAAGATTTTACATTCTTACGAAATGTATTAGTTTTTATGTCTAGTAATTTAATAGTTCCATCAGGAGATACAGCTACTAAATCAAATGGACATTGTGGATCACAAGCTTTTGCTACCCAATAACCTTGTCTAGTTAAATTAACTATTTCTTGGTATTCTCCGATAGTGCCTTTAATGTTTGTACTTAACTTAATAGGTTTGACACCAGGCTTAATAGACTGCTTAAACTTATGGTTAGTATTACCCATGCAATTTTTTTTATGTTTTTTATTTCCAAGTCCAAATGGTGTAAGTGATTGTTTGTAATAGTTTCTAACTTTTGATTTATAAGTCTAGTTTCACCTTGTAATTTAATTATATCAATTGAGTTTTTTTGAGATTGAGTTGCCATTAGTTCATAAACTCATCTGTTGTAGCATAACTTAAAGTTATAGCTCTTAAATAAGATATTGCTTTTGCTTGGTCTTTCCAACCAGCAGCTAATTCTAATAAAGCATCTACACCTTTATCACTAACCATAGCTTCAGCAAGTGCATTAGATGTTTTTGAAAATGTTCTTTGTTTAGCCCATCTATTAAAATTTTCAGCAAATCTAAAAATTTCAATTCCTGATGAAACTGGATTTTCTCTCATTAATTCTTGGAAGTTTAAATTTCCTGCTGTACTTGATCCTGCTTTACCAGACTTACCACTAGCTTTTAAAACTTTACCAAACATCATAACTGATTTTTCTATATCTTTATATTTAACATTTTTATTTTTTGATTTTGCTAATTGAAATAACATTTCAGTAAAATTACTTTTAGTTTGTTCATTTTTCATAATAGAATTATAAAAGATAGTTCCAGTATTTAATCCATCTTTAACACTATCTGCTGCTGCAATATTAAATTTAGACTGAAAATATGTTGCAATAGTATTTTCTAAAAGATTTGGTACTTTGCTTTTATTTATAGCATTGGTAAATAAAACAATATCTTTTTTAGATAAACTTGGATCATTTAATGCTTTAAATAATTTACCCATGTTTTCAGGTTTATCTGACCATTTAGCATCTGATAAACTTTCAAATATTTTAGTTTTAGATCCTTGAGTAAGGTTGTTATTAAAACCAACCATAAACTCTGAATATTTTTTATTTGCTTTAACCCAGTCTTTATTTGTTTTTAAAGTTCCTCTTAAAACTTCACTTAACTTTCCATAAATAGCTTTATCTAAAAATTTCGCACCCTCAAAATTTCCATAAGCAGAAGTATCTCTAAATACTTTATAAACATTTTGTAATACTTGACCATTACCTTTAGATTTTTCTAAAAGTTTAACTTGATGTTTTAATATGTTTGTTAATTCTTTTGATGCTGCAGGATTTTCAGTAATTATATTATTAAGTGATTTTACTAAATTATTAACTTCTGATGTTTTAAAGTTAAAATTTTTAATTTGATTACCACCATTAATTATCCATGCTTGTTTAGACATATCATCTAATTTAACAGCAGCAGTTTTCATTTGACCAAATAATTCCATTTCACTCATGGCTTTATTTTTAGTAATGAAACCCATTGATTTACCCCAATTAGTAATAAATGTTTTTAATTGTGATGGTCTATTTTCCCAAAATTTATCTACTACTTTGTTTCCAATAATGCTTGATTCAATTGTACCATCAACTTTGATAACAGATGATTTACCACTTGCTTCTGATGTTTTTAAAATAAGACCTTTATCTTTTGCGTATTTTTGTAAATCTTTAGTATCTTTAATATTATCAGGAATAACATGTTTTGTAAGAACAGCAGTATTGCCTTTTTTTAAAGCATAAAGATCAGCAGCTATGTTTGTTACAACACCAACACCTGTACCTACAGCTTCATTATCAGCAACATCTGTAACTGCTTGTTTTACAACACCTGATGCTGCTCCAGTTTTAGTAAGAGTTTGTGCAGCTTTTCCAGTTTTACCAAAAATACCACCAATAGCAAACTCTCCCATACTTCTAAAATATTCACCTGGTTTAGTTTTTGTGTCGTAAGTTAAAAAATTTTCTCTTAAATATTTACCTGGTCTATATTTACTTCTTTCAGCTAGTATTTTGTCAGCATAAGTTTGTTCCATTTCTTCAGTTTCGTTTTTTTCAAAACCAGCAGCTTCTGCTGCTTTTTCAAAAAGAAATTTACCACCTTTATCTAAAGCATCAGTTAGCATAAAAGGTAAATCAATTAAATAAGTTACAGTATCTAAAGCACCTACTGCACCTGATACTACAACATCACTTGCAGTTCCAACAACACCAGCTTCTGCCACAGTAATATTATTTTCAGGATTATTATTATCAACTAATTGATTGGTATTTTGTTCTGCGTTTTTAGTTTCTATTTCTAAAAGTTCTTCTTTTTTCTTTGAATAAAATTCACTATAATCCATTAATTACCACCTGACATTAAAATTTCTTCCCAATTAATACCCACAAAGTTTTGATTCATAATTGCTTTCATTGTTTTTTCATCATAACCTTGTGATAAATATAAATCATGTGTAGCATTAACCACATCATAATTAGGAGTTAATCCCTCTTTTTTCAAAAATTCTTTAAATTCTTTTGTAGGTGTACCATCAGGTTTTAATGCTTTTTCAAAACCACCTTTAAATCTTTTAGCTCTGTCAATTATTTGTTTAGTTATTTGTTTTTGTAATTTAACTTTTGATCTATACACACTTGGAGAATCTTTAGAACTAGGTATTGAAGCTTGAATCCAAGCTATCTCTCTTTCACCAGCAGCAACACCAGTAATTAATTTTCTGTAAGCATTAAAGTATTGTTCTTGTGCTTGTTCCCAGTTGGCATATCTTTGTAAAAATTGCACTTGATCATTTTTTGCTAATCCAAATTTATCTAATACTGAATTTAACTCTTTACCCACTTTACCTTGAATTTGTAAAAATCTTTCATCATAAAAAATATCCATTCTTTCAAGATTGGCTAATAAATCTTCTTGACCTTTAATTTCTTTTTCCCAAGTTCCTTTAGATGATTTTTCTGGTTTTTGCATACCATCAAAACTTGCAGCTACTACAGATGGTGGCTTAACTTCATAGACACCTTTTTGATCTTTAAATTTATTAAATGCTATAACATCTGCCGGTAATGCTAAATTAAAAGTTTTTGGAGTACCATATTTTCCCTCTGCATTAGGTATCATTAATTGTTTAGTTTCTATTTTATCTTTTGAAAAAACATTTTTTTCCAACCATTTTGCAGGAGCTATTTTAAAAGCAGCTTTTTGATCTTCTGGTACTTGGTCTGCATATTGATCAATAAGTTGTCTTTTTTCTTCTTCATCTTCCATAGTTCTAAACATAGAAGCTGTTTTCATACCTTGTAAAAGACTTGGCAAAGCTTGACTTGGATTACCACCAGCTAGTCCTGATGTTAATAATCCTATTCCACCTAAAACCTCTGGTGAGTATAATAAACCTTTATATTTAGATTCTGCCATTAGATTAATCCTTGTTCATTTAAGTAGTTATAAAAAACATTAGTGTTGTTGATTTGTCTTGCGTAAGTATCATTATAATTATTTCCATAACCATACTGTTGATTAGGTGGAGTCATATTTAAAATGTTAGCCATTTTAGTTTTAGCTGTGTTGTAAGTATTTAAATAATTTTCTGAAATTCCAAGATTAGTATTATTTAAGTTTGAAAAATAATCATTAACCATAGATGGTTGCTGTGTAGTTCCACCAACAATATTAGCAGCTAAAGGTGTTAATTGATTAACTGCTTCTCTTTCACCCTCACTAACATTACCAGTTAAAAAACCACCACCATAATTAAAATCACCAGAGCCATCAGGATTATATTGAATTGTTTTTCCTGTATAACCTAAAACTCCTAATGCTTTATTATTTTTATAAGTATCTGTAATACCTCTAAACATAGTGCCAATAACACCACCAGAATTAGCAACAGTACCTAATAAATTATCAGATAAATCTCCTGAAAAAGTTGTTGCTGTTTCATCTATTGATGAAGTGTACTCACTATATTTAGTTTGATCTTTAACATTGTTAAAAGCTAAATCTAAATTTTCTAAAACAAAATCTGTTTCAATATTAGATAATTTACTACCTTTTAAATTTGAATTAGATAATGCTTGTAATTGATTTAAAGTATCTTTTTTTTCTTGATCACTTACATCTGGTGAATCTAAAAAAGCACTCAAGTTAGCTGTTTGATATTGTTCTGTATTAATAATTCCTGGAGTTTGTTCTATATCAACTGTTTTAGTATCATTATTCCAAGTAGCATTGGTAATTGTTCCTAAACCATAACCAGCATCTATATTATTTGAATAGGCATCTGTTTCATAATCAAAATTGTTAGAAATTACTCCTGGTGGTAAAACAGGATCAGGTACTACATAGTTATTTCCACCATCATTATTATCTCCAACAAATCCACCAGTTGGTGCAGCTTCTTTACCAACATTAGTTGCGTAATCTTCCATGTCATCTTGAACAGAATAATTGTTATTATCGTTTCCACTAAATCCACTATCAGATGATGTTTCTCCACTATTTCCAAAACCATCACTAGCATCACCCCAACCATCTAAACTTAATAGACCAGATGCACCTATGTTAGGTTTTCCACTATCTAATGTGCCATGTAAGTTAGCATCTAATAATAAACTTTTTTCAGCATCTGTGATATATACAAGTTCTGTTGGTGGACTATCTTTACTAGATTGCCAAAATTTAGGTGCAGTTACTTCTTTAGTTTTACCAAGATAATTTCTTACACCACCTTGCATTTCAAAGTTGTCGTTTAATAACATTGATGTCCTTATAAAATTATTGAAATTATAAATAATAAAGTAAGACCTAAAATATATTTAGATGTTCTTCTATCAATATCACATTCAATATCGTAAATTACTTTTTTTATCTTTTCCATTTAATTATAAAATTATTGCAATAATTAAAATTACAACAGCAACTGCTATTGCTTTCTTATGTTCTTCCACAAAATGTGGAATGTGTTCTTTTAGTTTCATTATAATAACCCCCCTAAAAATCCCAGACCACCACCGACTAATGCACCAGGTACACCAAATTTAGATCCTATTAAAGCACCACCCATAGCAGTGGTTACTGGATTGGCAGATGTTTGTGTTTGTCCTGTTTGAACTGGAAAGCCAGATGCAATAGGATTCACAAAACTACTATACTGTGATAGTGCTTGTGCTGGAGCTAAATTTTGTTGTCTTTGAATATTTTCTAATTGTGAACCAACTTGTGTAAGTCCTGGTACAGATCCTGCTATTCCTAATTGTCTTGCTCTTTCTTTTTCATATTGATCAAAAGCATAAGGAATTGCTTCTTGAGTAATACCAGATAAAATTTGTTGTTGGTTCATCATTGAACCTGGTGTTCTACCAGCTACACTAAATTCAGAATTAATTGATGTTGCAATATCATTAGCAGCACCTTGTAACATTGGAGATAAAAAAGGATTTAAATATTTTCCAGATAAAGTATCTGCAAGTTGAGTATTAGCAGCATTTGCCATTAATTCTTGTTGAGCAAGACCTTGAGTAGTTTGTGTACTAGGAGCTACATATCCAGCAGCACCTACACCTTGATTATATAAATTTCCTGCTTCACCTATAATTTGATTTAATGCAGGTTGAGCTGGTGCGTAAGGATTTACAGATTGATTCTGTACCTGACCACCACCACTTGATCCACCACCGAATGACATTATTTATTCTCCTTTTCAGTTTTTGTTATTAGTTTTTCTAAAACTACATGAGTTTGTTTGTAATCAAATTGTTCCATAATTTTTTTCCAACCTTTTCTTGCTATTAATTCCATGTTTGTGCAATTGTTTTTTAAAGCAAAATCTTCTAATACACTTATTAGATGTTGCCATTTTTGTCTTTGTCTGCCTGTAACTATAAATATATTACAAGATTGTATTAATTTTCTTTTAACTATTTCTGTAACTACAACTCCATAATATTTTTCAAGTGTTGTAGATTTATCTTTATCCCAAATTATCCAAAGCTGCATTTTATTATCTTTAACACAATCATAAACAAATTGTGCATCTGTGTGATCACCTGAAAAAGATAAAGCTTGAGATATGTCTTTTTGAACTAAAGACCAAACATCATCTAAATTAGATGATGGTATATTTACTAATTTCATTAAGTTATGTTTAAGTAACTTATTCCTATATTAACATTATCGTTGCTACTAACAGTTGCTTTTAAAATATCAGAAGATTCTAATACTAAAGGCATTGTTAATATTTCAACAGATGAGTTAGCTGTAAGTGATTGTGTATTTAGTATTGTAGCTTCAACACTATTAGAACTATCTAATACATCAAAAGATATTGTTGGTGTATTACCTGTATTATTTGTAACTCTTATAGATTTAACTATAATTGTATCTTTAGTACCAGCAGTCAGAATTGATGTTTCTGTTTGTGTTGATAAATTGACACCTAAAAATTTATATGAGTTAGCCATAATTATCTAGCAGTAGCTGGTATTGAAGCACCTACATTAGCTACAAGAGGTTCTGCTGCAAATGCCATGTAGATGTATGTAGCACCAGAAGCATTAAATGAAGCTGATGCGTTTCTCATTTTAAAACCATTTGAAAGCACATCTATTGAATCTGCTGCACCAGTAACTTCTGCATCAGAATTATTAGCTTCTAATCTTGTATTATTAACATTGTAAGTTAATCTTTTATTATCTTGTATATACCAATCACTTGTAGTGCTTGACACTTTATACATAACCCAAGCTGGTTTAAATCCTGTGTAAATAAATGTGCCATCAGCATTTCCATTTCCTGTGTAGCTTCCAAATTTTGAGTAGCCTTTTTTCTCTGCAAAACAGTAAGCAATCATACTATTACTATTATTATGAAAACCAGTATTTGATACTCCAAAAACTGAAGATGTAAAACCACCAGTTCCCCAATAATTAGTATAATTGTCATCTGCAGCAGTAGTGTTTAAATTAACATATCTATCATTTTCGTTACCACCTGTTAAATTTTGATGCCAACTAGCCCAGTTTGTAGAATCATCTCTTGATTTAGTAATTACCATTGCAGGTTTTACTCCTAGTCCATGTCCTATCGTTGCATTAGCAGTAGCTTCGTATTTAACAATACTAAATCCTGCTATAGTATTAACTGAAACTGTAGAGTTTATAGTACCATCTGTATTAGCTGAACCTGCACCACCTGCTTTCCAATTCCATGATGCAAGAGTATGACCATTTCCATTTGTTGATGTCCAGTTTCCTAAACTAAAACCATCACTATCAAATGCTGTTAAAGCACCTGCTTCTGTATATTCTGCAGAACTATCATTAGATGACATTCTTTTAGTAACACCTCTTACAGCATCAAAAAGAGCATGAACATTAGCATTACTTCTACTTTTTAACCATGTAAAATCTGGTTGAAAGCCAACACCTGTAATTGATTGTGTGCTTCCATTACCTGTATAAAGTTTAGTATTAAAATGTAAGCTAGGTTTTGAAATTGTTGAGTATGCCATATTATTTCCTATCCATAAGTGTTAATATTTTTTGTATTTAATGCGTAATATCCTGATGGACAATCGTACTCAAATAATGAGCCATTACCATTTGAACCTGCAGAAGTTATAGCTGTAGTACCAAAAAATCCATTGCCAAAGTTACAATCAGCTTGTGTTGCAGTATCATAAGTTCCAATACAAACATGCTGTCCCTGTGATGCTTTATCAGATGTAGCTGTCCAAGTTTTAACAGCACCAGTTTTTGATGCTCCACTTGTAGGGTCACCACTATTTTGCCATGTGCCATTAATTGCATAATAAAAAGCACCATTGTCGCTATCTAAAGCAAAAGATAAAATATCTCCTGCACTAAAAGTTCCATATAAAACACCTGAAGTTGAACCCTCATTAATTACTGCACCATCTGGTCTAATCATAATACTATCACTATTACTTCCACCACCATAACCAGAACCACCATTTTGTAGTCTAAAAATATTGGTACTATTTGTTTGAACAAAACCAAGTTTAGGATTACCTGCACCATTAATACCTGTTGCTTTAATTTCCCAATACCATTTACCTTTGTTGCCTGTGCCTAATGTACTGTAAGTTTCTCCATCATTTGTTCCTGTGTTTCCTTTAACTGTATTATTACCTTGAGTTAAATCATTATAAGAAGAAGTAACTAAAGAATTTAATGTAGCATAAACATTTGATGGTGTATCAACTGCTTGTTTTAAATTTCCATTAACTGTAAATGTGTTTGAATTACCAGAACTATCTGTACCTAATGCACCAGAGTTTTCAAATTTTAAATGAAAACCATTAGTACCCCAAGTAACACCAGATGGTGATTTAAATTTCCAAATACCTGATGTAGAATCTGTTTCACCAAATACAGTTGGAGCTAATGATTGACCATCTACAAATGAAACATGACTCATATAGCCATCAAAATAACTACCATTATTTACATTATCTCTGCCAATATCCATTGGGTTTGTTGTATTACAAAAACTATCATGATTTAAATCTGGTAATATATTAGTTGAAAAAGAAGTTTCTTCTACTCCATTTATATAAAGTCTCATTCTATCTGCAGCAGTAGATTGTGTAGAATCAAATCTTGCTACAACATGATACCAAGCTGATGTATCTCTAAATAATCTATTGGTTATAATATAAGCACTATTAGAACCACCAGAAACACCTCTCCAAAATATTTTATCACTTGAAAAATATAATTTCATGTAATTACTTCCATCTTGACTTTGCTGAAAAATTTGATTACCAGCACCAAGATTAGTTCTTTTAACCCAAGCAGAAAATGTCCATGTTTTTCTATTTGATGCACTAGATGGTGTTCTTGTTAAATAACTGTTTGCCATAATATTATCCTAGTTAAACTGTCCAGAGTTGTTAGCTCCTACTGTTATTGTTATACTAAATGCTCTATCAGCAGTTTGACCTTGAGCATCTGTAGCTCTTAAAGTGAAACTAAATGTTGTATCTGATGTTGAGCCACTTTCTGTACCACTTATTACACCTGTAGATGTATTAAGAGATAAACCACCTGGAAAAGTACCAGAAGTTTTAGAAAAAGATGTAGCATTTGTTGCAGCTACTGTAACTGATATTGAATCTCCACCAGAAAAAGATCCTAATGATCCAGCAGCAGTTGTCCAACCTGGAGCATCTGATACTGTTAGTACAGCA
>Ga0208767_1000552_pt1 | contig 30993 bp, 46 predicted proteins | sample VirMetDEL_Mar_21_FD_184514 | JGI IMG/M metagenome (GOLD analysis project Ga0208767, IMG submission 184514) | Aqueous microbial communities from the Delaware River and Bay under freshwater to marine salinity gradient to study organic matter... | ecosystem: Environmental > Aquatic > Marine >... | reverse complement strand
TATTATTATATATTATTTTATATATTAGGTTAACTTTGGTCAATTTTGGCTCTGTTCCATTGTTCACGCTTTTTTTAGAGGACAAATCCATTTGCAATAAAACTTACATCGCGAAAACCAGAGGCGAGACCTCTCACTTTACAAAAAACTTTTGTCCTATCTCAAAAAACTGTGAACAATGGAACAATGGAATAAAATCAAGTACTTAAGTCAAAAAAAATGTGAACAAAAAAGTGAACAATGGTACTTTACATATGGAACAGGAACAGAAGAAGGCGTAAGCTAGAACTTTAGTCAAAGAACTGGTTATAATAGAACTGGTCATAAAGATAACTGGCGAGAACGGGTTAGAAAAAAATTTTAACTTTAACTTTAGCTTTAACTTTAGCTTTATTAAAAACTGGCTAGAAAGTCCAGACGCGATTTTTCGCGTAGACAAAAAAAAGGGGCTATCCGAAGACAGCCCCACTGGCTTAGCAAGTTTTAACTTATGATTTTTCAACCTCTGATATTACACTCTTGATTTTTTCTAAAGTAAACTCATCAGTTTTTAAATCTTGCGATTGTAGATATTGAATAAATGCTGGGTACATAAATTTTAAAAATTTCTCTATGTTATACCCTTCTTCACTTTTTAATAACCTTACTAAAAAAGCATTTTTATTAATAGGTTTTTTGTCATTTACTACATCTCTACCAAAAAGACTATTAAATAAACTTTCCATAAGGTTTAATTCAATATTTTTGTCTTTTTTCTTCACTTCCTTTCCATTATTATCATTGGCTTTTTCTTGTAACTTCATAGCATTTTTTACCCTTCCTACAAAAGTTGTCCAACGATTACTTTTTGCGTCTGTAAATTCCTTTTTTAGACTTAAGATGTGTTTATACAATTTTTCATCAATCTGTGCTTTAGTCTTTTTCATATTACCATTAATGATAAATTCCTTTGAAAAGTTTAATGCACTTTTTGAAATTTCATCTTTAGATTTTTCATTATGGAATTTTATTTTACCATTCTTATCTAAAGTATAAATTCCTAATTTAGCCTTATATGCTGGTTCGGAAAGTATCATTTCAAATTGCACTGTTTGAACATCTTTTTTAATCCCAGACATTTTACTGTCGCTTTTATATATTGAAATATATTTCTCAAATATACTGGCTTGAAGTTTGTCCGAGCTTTCTAAGTTTTTTAAATCACTTCTGATTGTTTTTATATTTACTGTCATTTTATTTTCCTTTAGTTATTAATAAAATATGGTTATATAAACTTCATAACCATAAATAAATTTTACCATAATCAAGTAATAAGTAAAGTAATTCAAATCCAATAAATAAAAATAATTGTCCCCAGTAAAACAATATAAAATCTTAAACGCGATTTTTCGCGTTTTGAACTTTAGCTAATATTATTATATTCTAATATACCCACATACCCCATATCCCCCCAAGTCAGCATATTGTATGCACTATGTGTATACATAGTAATTTACACAAATAATCAGAAAAATATGTAAAGCCAGCCACCGACCCCCTCTATATGTAAAGTACCCCCCGTCATCAAAGGAAAGGCAAATACAAAAAAATTTTCTGCAAAAAATTCAAAAACCAAGGTATACTCAATAAAGCCATAAAGCATGGGAGAAAAGCTTACCTAAGTTTCAACAAGGGAGGCGATATGTATTACACACTCGCAAAGATAATGGCAGCACACCCAAACCGTAAAATTAACGGACAGTATAGAAGGTTATACTATCGTGGGTTGATGCCTCATAAACTGTAGACAAAAAAACCCCCAGCAAACGTGGGGGAAAGAAAGTAACGACAATAAATAATAACTCGAGACTTGGGCTGAAAAATAAATACAAAAAGACCCAAAAATTATCGTTACGTAGGGGACTGTATTTGTCCTAAAACTTTACTTATTCCATTTCTACCACATACATTTCAACAATGCAAGACTTTAGTATCAAGTCTAATCCACCCCAACCGTCATCAGAAGTGTAGGTGTTACATAGTTTTACGCATTCTTTATCTTGATGTATTAAATATCCTATACTATAGGCAAGCACGTGCTTTTCTTTTGCTACTTCCTCTGCTGTTTTCCAAGAACTATCAGCCGTGTGGTCTTTCCAAACTACAATATACAAAGGGTAATTTGATTTCTTATACTCAAAAGGTTTATTCGTTTTCATCTTCTACGACAATATCTCCTGATAAGGTTTGTTTTATCATTCTCAAGTTTTTAAGTATGTCGTTAGGGTGCACTTCAATGTGAGTTACACCATTTAAGTCTGTGTGAATAAGTTGTGCTTCTGGTTCAGCTAAAAGTTTTTTGTTGTATAAGCTGTAGTATGCGTTCTCAAATTTCTTTTTGATAGGTCTTGACAATCCCAAATAGTAATATATAAATTGGTCTTGCTCTTCTTGGGTTTCTACATCAAATAAATCTAGATGTAAAACTCCCTCTTTGTTCATGTCCATTCTCATAGTAAATCCTCATAGTATTTTGTTGTCAACACTTATATTATATATTATACTCGGAGTAAGTAAAGTAAGCTGCAAATAATATACATAGGTGTAAACAGCGACACATGAAGACAGAAAACACTTCCGAAAACCAAGTGGTGATGGTCCCAAACATAGAGGACAATATCCCACTACCAAAAAATGCCAGAGAAGCCCTACCCGACATGTCTCCTGATGAAGAGCTTATGATGCGAGCTAATACAGTTAAGCTTATTTCTGATTTAGCAGGGGAAAACATAGAGCCATCTGCAGAGAATATGGAGCAGGCAAAGGAAGTGGCCACAGAAATGATGGCAAATCCAAAAGTGAAGCCAGATTTTGGTAATTATCCTAACGAAACGATAGCTTACTTAGCGGGTTTAGTGTCCACTACCTCACATATGGTCACAGAAGACCTCGCTAATATTAAACTTTCGGTTCTAAACGGTCTACTACAAGAGGCAGCCCTTGCTAAATCACCCAGAGAACGCATCAGTGCGTGGAAGGCGATTGGCGAAATAGACGGAGTTGACGCATTTAAGAAGAAAACTGAGGTCACACACATTAATAAGTCAGGTGAAGAGTTAGAAAGAGAGCTTAAAAAGACGATTGATGAGCTCAAAGGTAAGATTATACATACTAAAGAAGTAGTTGAAGTACAAGATGTGGAGTTTGAAGATGATTAGCCCTAAAGATTTAGAGTTATTAGAGCAAGCACTCCCACAAATGAGCGAATCCGAAAGGCAACGCAACCTAAAACTGCTCCAAGACTACAAAGCAGAGCTAGTTAAGGAAGCTGGCGGTAAAACTTTCTTAGAATTTATTAAACATGTCTATCCAGACTACAAAGTAGGAGCACATCATGCAAAACTTGCTAAATTATTTGAAGAAATCGCTGAAGGAAAGCGTAAACGGGTTATTGTTAATATTGCACCTCGTCATGGGAAAAGTGAGCTTATATCTTATCTCGCTCCTGCGTGGTTTTTGGGAAAACACCCTGCAAAAAAGGTCATCATGGCTTCGCACACTGCAGATTTGGCTGTCAACTTTGGTCGTAGAGTTAGAAATTTGGTTGGTTCGGACTCGTACAAGGATATATTCCCAGATGTCTCGCTACAAGCAGACTCTAAGTCAGCGTCCCGTTGGGGTACAAACTTTAATGGCGAGTATTTTGCTATTGGTGTGGGTGGTGCCTTGGCTGGTCGTGGTGCCGATTTATTCATTATTGACGACCCTCACTCGGAGCAAGACGCTAAGTTAGGAAAGCCAGATGTTTTTCTACCAGCATGGGAATGGTTTCAGTCAGGACCCCTACAACGTCTAATGCCAGGTGGTGCGATTATTGTAGTGATGACTCGTTGGTCTAAATTAGACTTGACGGGGCAGATTGTTAACCAGATGGTGAAGAATGATGAAGTAGATGATTGGGAAGTAGTAGAGTTCCCAGCAATACTAGAAGAAAATGGTGAGGAGAAGCCATTGTGGCCTGAGTTCTGGCCATTAGAAGAACTTACCGCTAGACGTGCAGCTTTAGATATAAGATATTGGAACGCACAATACATGCAAAACCCAGTGTCTGAAGAAGGGGCACTTATTAAGAGAGAATGGTGGAACATGTGGGAAGGAGAGAATCCTCCTGGCTGTGAATTTATTATTATGACGCTTGACGCTGCTCAAGAAGCAAACAATCGTGCTGACTATAATGCATTAACCACATGGGGTGTCTTTATGAATGAAGAGACCAACAACTACAACATAATGTTACTAGATGCTATTAAACAGAGACTAGAGTTCCCAGAACTCAAAGAGTTATGTCTTGAAGAATATTCATCATGGGAGCCAGATGCGTTTGTGGTAGAGAAGAAATCAAATGGTGCTGCACTTTACCAAGAGTTTAGACGTATGGGTATTCCTGTAGGAGAGTTTACACCAGGCAAAGGACAGGATAAAATTAGTAGAGTAAATGCTGTGTCTGATTTATTTAGTTCAGGTATAGTATGGGCACCAGATAGAAGGTGGGCACATGAAGTGATAGAAGAATGTAACGATTTTCCTTCAGGTGCGAATGATGACCTAGTGGATGCGACAACGCTTGCCTTGATGAGATTCAGGCAGGGCGGATTTATTAGGTTGCCGAGTGACGAAGAAGATGACATTCGTAGTTTTAAAAGGTACAATCAGAAACGTCTGTATGTTATTTAATAACGGAGATAATTATGTTATATCAATTTATAAGAGAGAAACTTAAGTGGTTAAGAAAAATCCACACCAAATACAATCTAATAATAAATGTAGTACTAGTAGTACTAGTAATCATTTGTATACTATAGGAAAAAATTATGGCAGATGTTGATAAGGGTTTATACGAAGCTCCAAAAAGTATGGAAGAGTTGGCTCAAGACGAGCCTGATTTAGAGATTGAAATTGTAGACCCAGACGAAGTTAACATCAGTGTTGACGGTATGGAGATTAATATTGACCCAGACCGTATGGATGATGATGAGTTTAATCAAAACCTTGCTGAAGAAATTGATGATGATGACTTAGAAAAATTAGCAAGTGATTTAATTGATGATTACTCAGGTGATGTAAGTTCTCGTAAAGATTGGCTAGATACTTATGTAGACGGATTAGAACTTCTAGGTCTTAAGTTAGAAGATAGAAGTGAACCGTGGGAAGGAGCATGTAATGTCTACCATCCACTATTAACAGAAACCCTTGTCAAGTTTCAAGCAGAGACTATGACCGAAACATTTCCAGCAGCAGGTCCTGTAAAGACACAAATCATTGGTAAAGAAACTGAAGAGTGTAAAGATGCAGCGGCTCGTGTACAAGAAAACATGAACTATCAGTTGACTGAGAAGATGACAGAATATAGACCAGAGCATGAGAGAATGTTATGGGGTTTAGGTCTTGCAGGTAACGCATTTAAAAAAGTTTACTATGACCCTAGTTTAGAACGTCAAGTATCTATGTATGTTCCAGCTGAAGATATCGTTGTACCATATGGTGCTTCGGATTTAGAAACAGCAGAACGTGTAACTCATGTAATGCGTAAAACACAAAATGATTTACGTAAGTTACAGGTTGGAGGATTCTATAGAGATATAGATTTAGGTGAGCCAACTTACGACCTAGATGATGTAGAGAAAAAGATAGCTGAGAAGATGGGGTTTAGTGCAACTACTGATAGTCGCTTTAAGATATTAGAGATGCATGTTGATTTAGATTTAGAGGGATATGAAGATAAAGACAAAGATGGTAAAGAGACAGGTATTGCTTTGCCATATGTGGTAACTATAGAGAAAAGCACAAACACAGTTTTATCTATTAGACGTAACTATAGTCAAGACGATAAGACTAAACAAAAACGTCAACACTTTGTGCACTATGGTTATGTCCCTGGTTTTGGTTTTTACCACTTTGGTTTAATACACTTAATAGGTGCGTTTGCTAAATCAGGTACTATGATATTAAGACAATTAGTTGATGCAGGTACACTATCTAACTTACCAGGCGGGTTTAAGTCTAGAGGACTTAGAATCAAAGGTGATGAAACACCAATATCCCCTGCTGAGTTTAGAGATGTAGATGTACCATCAGGTAGCATTAGAGATAATATATTACCACTCCCTTATAAAGAGCCAAGTCAAGTTTTAAATTCATTGATGAATCAAATTATTGATGAAGGTAGAAGGTTTGCTAGTGCAGCTGATTTAAAAGTTTCTGACATGTCAGCTAATGCTCCTGTAGGAACAACACTTGCTATCTTAGAAAGAACATTAAAAGTTATGTCTGCGGTGCAGAGCCGTATTCACTATGCTATGCGACAAGAGTTTAGACTACTCAAAGGTATTATTAGAGATTTTACTCCTGCTGATTATGCCTATACACCTGAGACAGGTTCAAGAATGGCTAAACAAAGTGACTACGATAAGGTAGAAGTTATACCTGTCAGTGACCCTAATGCTGCAACTATGTCACAAAAAGTAGTTCAGTACCAAGCAGTCATGCAGTTAGCACAACAGAATCCAGACATCTACGACATGATAGAACTTAACCGTCAGATGTTAGATGTGCTTGGTGTTAAGAATGCAGAAAAACTAATACCACAAAAAGATAATATGAAACCTATGGACCCTGTTACAGAGAACATGAATATTATTAACAGTAAACCTGTGAAAGCATTTATTTATCAAGACCATGAGGCACACATTAAAACTCACTTAGCATTTATTAACGACCCTAAAATTAGAGAACTTATAGGACAAAGTCCAAACGCTAATAAAGTATTTGCAGCGATGGAAGCACATATAGCAGAGCATATTGCCTTTGCATATAGAAACAAAATTGAAGAAGAGCTTGGAGCTCCTCTACCACCACCAGGTGAGCCGTTACCTGAAGATGTGGAAGTTGAACTATCTAGACTTGTTGCTAAATCAGCTGACCAATTACTACAGAAAAATACAGCTGAAGCTAAACAAGAGCAGATTGCTCAACAACAGCAAGACCCATTAATACAAATGCAACAACAAGAGCTTCAAATTAAACAAATGGAAGCTCAAGCAAAAGCTAAGAAAATGAATGATGACTCTGCTATAGACGCAGCAAGACTCCAGTTAGAGAAAGCAAAAATGGAGTCGCAAGAAAGAATCGCTGGTGCCAAGATTGGTGCTGACGCAGTCAACCAACAAAAAGAGTTGGATGCAAAAGAATTTATGGAAGGCACTAAGTTAGGTGCTGAAGCCGTAAAGCAACAGAAGGAACGTAATAAAACGCAAACTTAAAAACAGGAGAGAGCAATGGACGAGTTAAAAGTTCTCGCTAATCAATTAGGCGAGGAAGAGCAACGCATGAAAGACGATATGGCACAAGGTAGAGCCGAAGAATACGCACAATACATGCACGCATGTGGTGTTATCAGAGGCTTTCAAATAGCTCAAGGTCTTATAGCTTCTATAATGAGAAATATGGAGGAAGACGATGAGTGAAATACAAACCCCAACTAAAGAAATAGTATCTGCATCTGGTGCACCTATAAATCCACCAAAAGTAGATACACAAGAAACTAAACCCACTCAGTTACCTGATGTCCAAGGCTATCGTATATTATGTATGGTGCCACAGGTAGATGAAACATATGATAGTGGGATAATCAAATCAGATAAAACTAGAAATATTGAAGAACATTCAACAGTAGTTTTATTTGTAATGAAGTTAGGAGATATGTGTTACTTGGATAAAGACAGATTTCCTACAGGTCCTTGGTGTAAAGAAGGAGACTTTATTATAGCTAGGGCATATTCTGGAACTCGAATCAAAATACATGGACAAGAGTTTCGCATTATTAATGACGACACAGTAGAAGCTGTAGTGGATGACCCACGTGGCTACGAACGTGCATAACATGGAGAGCAAAGATGGCAAAGATAATCAATGAAATCCCTGATGAATTAGAGATGGAGGGAGAGGAAGTTGAGGTAAAGGCTAGCGAAGCTGAAAAGGTTGCTTCTGAGGAGAAGACAGGTGACGTTGAAGTTGCTGAAAAAGCTCCTAAAAAAGAAGCTGAGCCTGTACAAGAGGAGTTAGATTTTGATATTGAAATAGAAGATGATACTCCTAAAGCTGATAGGAATAGACAACCTTTACCTGAAAATGTAAAAGAAGAGCTTGAAGCTGATACTTTAGATGAATATTCAGATAGAGTAAAAAACAGAATGGCACAACTTAAAAAAGCATGGCATGACGAAAGACGTGAGAAAGAAGCTTCTCAAAGACGTGAAAAAGAAGCTAGTAGAGTTGCAGCACTTTCTGTGGAAGAAAATCAAAAGCTTAAAGAAACCCTTTCATCAGGAGAAGAAGATTATATTAAGACTCTTCAAGATAAATATGCAGGTGATTTAGCTGTTGCTCAAAGAGAGTACAGAGAAGCTTATGACGCAGGTGATAGTGAAAAGTTAGTAGAAGCTCAGACTAAAATGAACGAAGCCCAATATAAACTTGGACAAGCTCAAGATAGAAAGCCTCAATTTGCTAAAGAGACTTTACAAACTGAAGCAAATGCGTTATCTTCAGAGCAAGAAACAGTTAGACCAACGGTTCCACAGCCAGATGCAAAAGCTCTTGCTTGGCAAGAGAGAAACAAATGGTTTGGACAGGACGAAGAAATGACTTCATTGGCACTAGGACTGCATGAGAAATTAGTTAGAAATGGGGTGGACCCATCGTCTGACGAATATTACCGTAGTATTGATAGTACTATGCAAAAACGATTCCCAGAAAATTTTGGGACTGATACGTTGGAAGAGGCTAAACCTGCCCAACGCAAACCTTCAACTGTAGTTGCTCCAGCAACAAGGTCAACTGGCCCTAAAAAGGTTAGATTGACTAAAACACAGTTAGCTTTAGCAAAGAAATTCAAGCTAACACCAGAGCAATATGCACGCGAACTAATTAAAACGGAGAGTACAAATGGATAACAAAGCTAAAAGTCGTACAAGTAGAGAAGCAGTAACTCGTGAAGATACTGATGTTCGAAACAAAGTATGGGAACCTCGTTCAACATTACCAGAAATCAAGCATGAAGCTGGATGGGCGTATCGTTGGGTCCGAGTATCATTATTGAATGATGCTGATAATCTAAATGTATCCTCACGTATGCGTGAAGGCTGGGAGCCTGTGAAACATTCAGACCACCCAGAAGTAAATTTACCAGCAGACCCTAACTCAAGATTCAAGGACGGTATAGAGGTTGGTGGACTGCTATTATGTAAAATGCCACAGGAAATGGTAGACCAGAGAAATGAATACTACAGGGATAAAGCCAGAGCTCAAGAACAGGCTGTAGATAACAACCTAATGAGACAGAATGACCCTAGAATGCCGTTATTCTCTGATAAAAAATCTACTACTTCTAAAGGTAAAAGATAATTTTTTTAAGGAGATATTATTATGGCATCAACAGCCGCACCTTACGGTCTAAAACCCGTAAATTTGATTGGTGGACAGCCTTATGCTGGTTCTACTCGTCAAATTAAAATAGCGTCTGGGTATGACACAAACATCTTCAACGGAAGCGTTGTATCTATCGTTACAGCAGGAACACTTGAGATAGTAACCACTATTGGTTCTAACTCTTCAGTTTTCCCTGCAGGAACAGTAGGAGTATTCGTTGGATGTTCTTATACAGACCCAAACTCAAAACAAAAGGTTTTCGCTCAATATTGGCCAGCAAGCACAGTAGCATCTGATGCTGTCGGCTATGTTGTCGATGACCCTGATGTAGTATTTCAAATACAAGCTGATGCATCTATTGCCCAAGCTGGTCTTGGTGCAAACGCTCCATTAGCTGCAGTGCAATCTACATCAACTGGTTCAACTGTGACAGGTAACTCTACAACTGCATTAGATGCAACAGTAGCGACTACTACACAGGCTTTCAGAATTGTTGATTTTGTTGACTCACCAAACTCACAAGTAGGCGATGCGTTTACTGACGTGTTAGTGAAGTTCAATATTGCTCAGCATTCTTACACTAACGCAACAGGTATATAAAGGAGAATAAACAATGGCAATTTCAAGAGCTCAGTTATTAAAAGAGTTGCTCCCAGGCCTTAATGCTTTATTCGGAATGGAATACAGTCGTTATGGAGAAGAGCACACAGAAATCTACGAGTCTGAAACATCAGAACGTAGTTTCGAAGAAGAAACAAAACTATCTGGCTTTGGTCAGGCTCCCGTTAAAGACGAGGGTGCTGCTATCGCTTACGACAATGCTCAAGAAGCGTTCACAGCTAGATACAATCACGAAACCATAGCTTTAGGTTTCTCACTAACAGAAGAAGCTGTAGAGGATAACCTTTACGATACTTTATCTGCGAGATACACAAAAGCTTTAGCACGTTCAATGGCTAACACAAAACAAGTGAAAGCTGCGAACATTCTAAACAATGGTTTCTCTGATGCAAACGGTGGTGATGGCAAAACATTATTTGCTACAGACCATCCATTAGTATCAGGTGGTACAAACAGTAATACTCAATCAACAGCTGCTGACTTAAACGAGTCATCATTAGAAAATGCGGTTATTCAAATAGCTGCATGGACAGATGAAAGAGGTTTATTGATTGCTGCTAAGCCACGTAAACTAATTATCCCACCAGCGTTACAATTCGTTGCAACAAGATTATTAGAGACTGACCAAAGAGTTGGTACAGCTGATAATGACCTTAACGCATTGAAAAACAATGGTGCAATTCCTGAAGGATATGCAATTAACCACTATCTAACAGATACTGATGCATACTTCTTAACAACAGATGTACCAAATGGTATGAAATACTTTGTAAGAACACCATTAACTACATCTATGGACGGTGACTTCGACACAGGTAATGTAAGATACAAAGCCCGTGAAAGATATTCATTCGGTTTCTCCGACCCATTAGGAATGTGGGGTTCACAAGGTGCTTAATAAGCACACTTGAGAGTGTTCAGTTTTTCATAGTTCTGAACACTACTTTGGAAACCCAGCTAATCTCTCGCTGGGTTTTCTTTTTTCTTTTATTTATTCTCAAAATAGGTATAATTTACTTATCGGGAAACATAGAACTTATCTAACTGCCCCCGAACAGACGCATACACGATAGGTAAGTTTTAACTTTGTATGGAGATATAAGATGGCTACATCAACTTTTTCGGGTCCAGTAGTATCCAAAAATGGATTTATTAACACAGGACCAGGTAATGTCATAGACGCTGACTCAAGCGTAGCTTTAACAGTCGCTACACATGCAGGCAAAATCGTACATAACGATGCTGCTGGAGCAGTAACTTACACATTACCAGCACTAAATGCAACAGCAGACGGAGCAAGTTCAGGACCAAGTTCTGATATTGACAATCTAAATAACATTGGTGCTACATTCACAATAGTAAACTCAATAACAAAAACTGGAGATTTAGTGGTTCAAGTTGCAAACGCAAATGACGTTATGACTGGTTCAGCGACAATCGTTGACACAGATACAGATGATAACATGGAAGGATTTGTAACAGCAGCTGCATCAGATACTATTACATTAAATGGAAGCACAACAGGTGGTGTAACACACGCTACAATCACATGTACAGCTATCAGTTCAACTAAATGGAGTGTTTCAGTTATCACAGGTGGTACTGGAAACTTAGCTACACCTTTTAGTGCAGCAGTTAGTTAATAGGAGAATAATATGAGCAGTAATGGAGATATATGGGCAGTAACCCCTTCCACAAGTGCTACATACTATAGAGCAGCAGCATCCATATCGGGTGCTGGGGCTCTGACCTTACTTACCGATGACGCAGGCCCTAACGGGGTTGGTTATAAAGTTAGATTTACTTCAGCAGCAGACGACAGTGGAATTACATTTACTATCGTTGGTATTACTGTAGCTGATGCTATAACAGGAAAAGCAACTACAGAAGTCGTCACAGGTGCCGATTCTAGTACAGCTGATTCTAGTAATTTTTTTGCTAAGATTACAAGTATTACAGCTTCAGGTGCTTCAGCAGGTAATGTAAGTATAGGAACTACTGGGTCAATAGCTTTACCTAGAACTCGATTAAAAGGGTTCTATTATTTAGCTAGTGGTTCAGCAGGTAGCGTTAAAATGAACTTGAATAGCAGTTCAGGTACAGAGTTATTAAATATAGCAACACCAGCAAGTGCAACTGGAACACAAGATATGTTCCTTCCTGGTATGGGTATATTAACAACTTCAAATGGTAGTAGTCTTTCAGACTTTGCTGTAATCACTATTACTAATGTTACCAACACTGTTTTATTCTGTGGATAGACATGGCAACTACTAGAAAAAAAGGGATGGGTATTAAAACTTCAGTTAAGTCTGGTAATTTTAGAAAGACTAAAGCTGGAGCAGGAATGACTAAGAAAGGTGTAGCAGCCTATCGTAGAGCCAACCCTGGTAGTAAATTAAAAACAGCAGTAACTGGAAAGGTTAAAAAAGGTTCTAAAGCTGCTAAGAGACGTAAATCATTCTGTGCACGTAGTGCAGGACAAATGAAGAAGTTTCCTAAAGCAGCAAAGAATCCTAACTCAAGGTTACGTCAAGCTCGTAAAAGATGGAAGTGTTAACATGGAAGATAAAGTGCAAGAAACAGTAGCCGTTCACAATGTTGAAATAGAACATATGAAAAAAGATATTGACCACATTATAGAGAAGGTCGATAGAATGGATGCTAAGATAGATAATATTGAGAAGATATTAGCTGAATTTAAAGGTGGTAAAGCTGTAGGGCTTTGGTTCTTCGGCTTTTTTGGAGCTATCGCTGGGTCAGTTATAACCTGGTGGGTAGGTAAATAACTAAGGAGATTAGAAATGGCAGAAAGAATGACAAGAGGACAAAGAAAATTTAGTGGTGCTAAAAAGAAAATAGCAGAGAAAATGGCGAAGAATGCTTTGATGGGCGGACAAAGAATACCTCAATACATAACTACAAAAAATCAAAGAGGGCAACGAATAAGAAAACTTAATCCTGAATATAAAGCTATTTATGGAAGTGCTAATTTAAAAAACAGACCTCTTAAAATAGATAACAAAGGGTTAACACCTAATGTTAAGAAAAAAGCCCCTGTTAAAAAGAAATCTGACGGAGATGCGATATCAAATAGAAAATCTATGAGAGAGTTAATGTTAAAGAAAAAAACAGGCTCTACTTATGACCCAACAAAAGCTAACCGTGCAGGTCAAAAAATGGGCCAACGTAAAGCTGGTGGTATGATTAAAAAAATGGCTTACGGTGGTAAAGTTAAGAAGATGGCTCAAGGTGGTACAGCAGGTGTCGATTATGATAGAACAAAACCATCAGGTGGCGATAAAAGTTTAATTAACGAAGGTATGTTTAGTAAGCTTAAAAGAAAAATTAAAGATATAACATCTAGTACTCCAGCAAGAATGAAAGGTCCTGGTGAGGCATATGATAGGCTTACAAAAAAAAGAAATGAGATTAGTCAACTTCTTAGAGGTCCAGGACTAACAGCAGCTGAACGCAAAGAACTTAGAACTGAACTAAAAGCTAAAACTACAGCACAATTTGGTTCTAAGAAAGATAAAATTCGTGGAGTCTATGACCAATTTGATAAACAACAAAGAGAAGACCTAGCTTCTAAACGTAAAGCTGATGCAAGAATTAGAGCTAAAGAAAAGTTAAAAGAACTTAAAGGTAAGAAAGCTGGTGGCTCTGTCAAGAAGATGAAGGGTGGCGGTATGGCTATGAAATATAAACATGGTGGCAAAGCCAGTAAAAAAAGTAAAAAATGTCCTCGTGATGGTATTGCAATGAGAGGAAAAACAAGGGCTTAATTATGATGAAATGCAGAGGTATGGGCAAGATTAAACCAATAGCTTTTAAGAAAGGCGGTAGTACCAAAGATGCGTGTTATCATAAGGTAAAAGCTCAGTATAAAGTTTTTCCTAGTGCTTATGCTTCAGGTGCTATTGCTAAGTGTAGAAAGAAAAGAGGCGGTAAAAAGTAGTGGCTGTCCGTAAGACTAAAAAAGGTCTTGCTTTAAAAAGATGGTTTAAGGAAGACTGGAAAGACGTAAGAACAGGCAAAGCCTGTGGTCGTAAAAAAGGTGAGAAACGTGGTACACCTTATTGCAGACCTAGTAAACGAGTGTCAAGTAAAACTCCTAAGACAGCAGGAGAAATGACGGCAGCTCAAAAGAAGAAGCGTATTGCTCAAAAGAAAAGACTTGGGCAACCAGCTGGAAAACCACGTAGAGTGGCACCACTTAGACGTAAGAGGAAGAAAACATAATGGCAACATCAGGAACAACAACGTTTAACTTAGATTTAAACAACATTGTAGAAGAAGCATTTGAAAGATGTGGCTCTGAGTTACGTACAGGATATGACCTACGTACAGCTCGTAGAAGCCTAAACTTACTTACTGTTGAATGGGCTAACCGAGGTGTTAATCTTTGGACGATTGAAGAAGGTAGTGTATCTCTTACTGAAGGAACTATTACTTATAACTTACCCGCTGACACGATTGATTTGATTGAGCAAGTTATCAGAACAGGCACAGGCACTAATCAACAAGATATTAACATTAATAGAATATCAGCACCTACTTATGGAACAATACCTAACAAGAATGCAACAGGTAGACCCGTTCAGGTATGGATAAACAGACAGGCAGCACAACCGATTATAAACGTATGGCCTACTCCAGAAGATAATAGCTATACATTTGTATATTGGGCACTGAAAAGAATTGAAGATGCAGGCACAGGTGTTACTACACAAGATATACCATTTAGATTTTTACCTTGCTTAGTTGCAGGACTTGCGTTTTATTTAAGTTTAAAATTACCTGAAGCAGGTGATAGAACTCAGTTTTTAAAACAAGAGTATGAAGAGCAGTGGTTATTAGCTTCAACTGAAGATAGAGATAAGGCCACACTCAGAATTGCTCCACGTAGACAACACATATAGGAGAGAAGATGGCAGTTAAAGACGTAACAGGAGATGGTAAATTTACTAAAAAAGACCTTTTGAGAATGAGAGGTGTGCCTGGATTTAAAAAAGGTAAGTTAGTTAAAAAGAAAGCTACTAAGAAAAAAGCTTTTAAAGCTCACAATATGTACAATCCAAAGACTGGTAAAGCTGTAAAAGCTCCTACTATGGCTAAACATTTAGAGTTAAAGAAAAAAGGTTATGGTCATACTAAACCTAAGAAAAAAACTGTTAAAAAGAGGAAATAAATGAGTAGTAAGTACGCTTCAGCAAAACATACGATTGCCGAGTGCGACAGATGTGGCTTTCAATATAAATTAAAGGAACTAAAAGACTTATTTATTAGAACCACAGAAACCAATATAAAAGTTTGTAAAGAGTGTTGGGAACCAGACCATCCACAGAATATGCAAGGTATGTATCCTGTAGATGACCCACAAGCTGTTAAAGACCCTAGACCAGACTTGAATCTGGTTGAACAAAGGAATTATCAGTATGGGTTTGACCCAGTAGGACTCAATAATCCTTTAGAATTAGAAGGGTTAGTAGATGATTTAAAAGGTGCTGGTCAATTAGGGTCAGTTACAGTAACAACAACTTAGGAGTAAATGATGAACAAAGATAGAAAAGGAGCTAAAGTAACTTATAAGCAACCTGAAAATGTTGCTACACCTAATACAGGTGGTTATCCTGATAAGGATGTAAAGACTGAAGGTGTGGTTACTCGTGGTAATGGAGCAGCTACAAAAGGAACTAAAGCTAGAGGACCAATGGCATAATGAATTATACTGAGCTAGTAGCAGCAATTAAATCGTACACAGAGAATGATTATAGTACGACTGATGTTAATACTTTTATTCAAAATGCAGAACAACGCATATATAACACAGTACAAATACCTGACCTACGTAAAAACGTAGAAGGCACTATGTCATCAGGCAATAAGTATTTTGCTTTACCTAGTGATTGGTTATCTACCTTTAGTATTGCAGTAATAGATTCTAATAACGAATACAAATATCTTTTAAATAAAGATGTTAATTTTATTAGAGAAGCATTCCCTGATACCGATTCAGGTTTTTATGCACAGCCAGAGTATTATGGTATATTTGATGATAATACAATGATATTAGGACCAACACCAGATGCTAATTACAGTGCTGAGTTACATTATTACTATTACCCAGAAAGTATTGTTACTGCTGGTAATACTTGGTTGGGGGATAACTTTGACACTGCATTGTTTTATGGTGCATTACTGGAAGCAGCTGCGTTTATGAAAGAAGAGCCAGATGTTGTAACTCAGTATTCAGCCAAGTATAATGAGTCCATGCAGTTATTGACAAACTTAGGTGATGGTAAAAATAGACGTGATGCTTATAGAAGCGGACAAGAAAGGATACCCGTAAGAAATGGATAACAGAGCAGAATTAGTACAAGGTGTTGATTATGATGTAATTACTACATCAGATGGAGGGATGACACCAGAGCAAGTAGCAGAGTTGTGTCTTGCTAAAATAATTTATGTGGGTGATGAAGCTAATCCTTTATTAAAAGAACAAGCTTTAGCTTACAAAGATAGCATTAGACAAGTTCTAGTGTTTTATATGAAACAGGCTATTAAGTCTAATCATACAACTATAGCGAATAAACTGCATAAAGCAGGGCATTCAGAATTAACTAAACTTTTGGAGATATAAAATGGCAATTTCTCAAGCAATGTGTACTTCATTTAAAGTTGAGTTGTTGAACGGTATTCACGCATTTGGCACAACAGTAGCTCGTGGTGACACATCTGCTGATAGTTTTAAATTAGCATTATACACTTCATCAGCTTCTTTAGGTGCTGGTACTACAGCATATACAACTTCTAACGAAGTTTCAGGGACAGGATATACAGCAGCAGGTGCAGCACTTACCGCTGTCGCTCCTACATCATCTGGAACTACAGCGTTTTTAGATTTTAACGATTTAACTTTTTCATCATCAACTATTACAGCTCGTGGTGCTTTAATATATAACGACACACAAAGTGATAAAGCTGTAGCAGTATTAGATTTTGGTGGAGATAAAACATCTACAGCAGGTGATTTTACAGTGGTATTCCCTGCAGCTGATGCTACAAATGCTATCATACGTATAGCTTAAATGTATGAACTGATGGAGCGTTTATTTTTTATAACTATAGTTGTAATAATTTTTATACACACAGCTACAATACACGCTGCAGATACAACCATACGTTATAAAGACCAACCACCACCATCAGCCATAGCACCATCGTTGTCTATCGGTAGTGGTAGTGATGTTTGCATAGTGGTAAGAACAGGAGCGATTGGTACAGGATTGTTCTCTGGTTCTTTTGCAACTCACGTAATTGACAAAAATTGTGAAAGGATAAAACTTTCTCGTAGTCTTGCTCAGTTAGGCCTCAAAGTGTCAGCTACAAGTATCTTATGCCAAGACGATAGAGTTTTTACAGCCATGCTTGCTGCAGGAAGCCCTTGTCCTATAGATGGTTTAGTAGGAAAAGAAGCTAAAGCTAAATATTTAGAACTAGGAATTATAGATGAAAACAATAATATCGTGGGCTCTCGTGGTCGTATTCATGTCCATATTAACAGCTCGGGCAGAAACCACTACGGACAACCTACTAAATAACCCAGATTTTACTACTGATACCAGTGGTTGGGAACTTTCAGACAATAATCAAGATAAGGTTAAAAGAGACCCTGCAACTTATTCTGGTTCAGCATCTAAGAGTGTAAGGTTTAGATACCAAGGTGGTAGTATTAGTCAAGATGTAGATATATCAGGTGTGTCTGAAAATCATTTGATAAAAGAGATTAATATGAATTTTGAATCTATTGGTTGTGGTAATACAGGAGGTCAATGGTGTACTGCTGGTGCAGATGACACAGTGGTATCAACTATTACACTATCAACTGAATCAACAGCAGAAGTGTTATCAGAAACTATAGCTGTGCCCTATGAAGATGGATGGGAAAGTTATTCTTTTACTAAAGAGGTGACAGGTGATTTTAATACAGACGATACGTCATTAAATCTAACCATTACAGGTAATGATACAGGTAACTCTAGTAATTGGTGGGGTCCTATTATTGATAATCTAAGTTTATCTTTAACCATAGAAGAGTATGTGGCTCCTATAGTAGTTGAACCTGTAGTAGTTGAACCAATAATTGAACCTTTAGTAGTTGAACCCATTGTGGTCATTGAGGAAACTCTTATTGAAGGTTTAAGTTTGGACACAGAGATTGTTAATGATGTAATATTACAACCTGTAGCTATTGAAGTACCTACATTACCTGATTTACCAGATTTACCTGAGGTTAGTGAGATATCTCCTGAAGTTCCTGAGGTATCTATGAATATTGAAGTGCCAGAGATTTCTGTAGATATTCCTGAGATACCTGTAGAAGTTCCTGAGATTGAGGTGGTTGAGGAGATTCAAGAAATTGAGGTTAGCGAGCCTGTGGTTGAAGAAATCGCTGAAGTTGAGTTAGAGACTCCAGAAGAATTAAAAGAACAAAATATGGAAGAGGACATGAAGGAGAGCCAAAATGAAGCAGAACAAACGGCAGAATCAGAGGTTGAAGCAAATGAAAACAGCGAGTTATCAGACTCCAGTGAAGCCGAAGTCAAAAGTGACGAAAGTAAAGTCGTCAAAAAAAGTAAATCTAAAGACAGCAAAAGTAAAAAGAAAAATGGTGCTAAAGAGCAAACAGCCAAAAACACCTCTAATAAAACAACTAAAAATAACAAGCCAAAAGTTGTGGCTAAAGTTAAAAAGCCTACTACAAACGCTGATAAATTAGGACAGATAAATATTACAACAATGGTTTATTTGCAAGTAATACCGCAAACAATTACAATACAAGAAACAGTGTCATTGACACAGGAGATGATATATGAGCAAGACATTGGTGCTCTCGCCAGCAGTGATGCTTACGATAGTCTTATCGGTAGTGCCAGCAGCAGGTGGGTTCGTATGGTGGATGTCAGACCTAAGCACACGTTTAGTGGCTATGGAAGGTAGTTTAGCCAGTAGTGATACGGGTACATTGAATGACAGACTAACTCAAGCAGAAGAACGAGTACAGTTCAACAGTGATAACATTGATGATGTTTGGGAAAGTTTTGAGAAAATGGATACAGAAATGGGAGATATAGAAGATAAACTCTCTGCTTGGATGGAAAGAGAACTATCTAAAGTATACGATATTATTAATGACAACCCATTAGGAAACTAATATGGCAGATGTAAGAATACCTTTTGGAGGCTGGGGACGCTCTACTTGGGGCTCTCAAGCTTGGAACGAAGGTACCTTAAATGTTACTGGAACTACAGCTATAGGAACTGTTGCTGTATCAATAGACCACTCTATAGCTGTTACAGGTAATCAAGGCACAAGTGCAGTGGGTTCAGTATCAGTCACTCAAGGTGCAGGAGTTAACGTATCAGTTACAGGTCCTGGTGCTACTTCCGCTTTAGGTTCAGAATCAGTTACAGCAGAAGCGAATGTTACAGTTACAGGTTTAGCAGGTACAAGTGCTTTAGGTACTGTAACGCAACAAACTAATAATTCTGTCTCAGTAACAGGAGTAGCGGCCACCACAGGTCTTGGAAGTTCAAGTCAAACAGGAGGAGCTACAGCCTCTCCTACAGGTGTTAGTGGCACTTGTGAAACGAACGGATTTACATTAGTATGGGGTTTAATAGATACATCTCAAACACCAAATTGGACAGATATAGCAGCATGATAATTGAAGCAAAAAAATTAGATGATGGTATAATACAATGTAAATATGAAGTACATCTAGAATGTTCTAATTGTGGAATGAGTGTAGATGCAGAGGAATATAAATCAGGGACTTGCTCAGATTGTGGTGCCACGTGGAATGGAAAGCGACATACCAAAATTCACGTTACAAGTGTTCCATTAGCAGGTAAATCAAGCTAATAGGAGAAAGAAATGGCTAGTTCATATTCAGACTTAAAAATTGAATTAATTAATACAGGTGAGCAATCAGGTAGTTGGGGTACAACTACTAATACTAATTTAGGAACAGCAATAGAAGAAGCTATAGTAGGTACTGTTGATGTAGCTTTCTCAAGCGGTCAAGTAACTCTTACTTTATCAAACTCAAATGCTACACAATCAGCTCGTCATCTAAGACTTAATTTAACAGGTACATCAGGTGGAGCACAGAACTTAGTTGTTCCAGCAATACAAAAAAATTACTTAGTTAATAATGGCACTGATGACACTATTACTGTTAAGACTCCTTCTGGTTCAGGAATTGGAGTACCATCAGGTAAAACTATGTGGGTATATAACAACGGCACTAATGTTGTTGATGCAGTTACTGCTGTGACATCTTTACAATCAGACGGTGGAGTGACAGTAGATAATATAACTATTGACGGTACAGAGATTGATTTATCTTCTGGTGACTTACTAATAGATGTTGCTGGTGATATTAATTTAGATGCCGATGGTGGTGATATTTCATTTGAAGATGCAGGTACAGAGGTAGGCAGAATTAACATGGATAGTAGTAACCTGACCCTTAGGTCAGCAGTTAGTGACAAGGATGTCATTATTCAAGGTAATGATGGTGGTTCTAACATAACAGCATTAACGTTAGATATGAGTGAAGCGGGAGCTGCTAGTTTCAATAGTACAGTTACAGCAAACGCTGGTGTGATAGTAGATAATATAACTATTGATGGCACAGAGATTGATTTAAGTTCAGGTGATTTAACTCTTGATGTTGCTGGTGATATTAATTTAGATGCTGATGGTGGAGATGTCATTATCAAAGACGCTGGTACAGAAATAGGTAGATTTACTAATAGTTCGTCTGACTTTGTAATTCAAAGTGCTGTTAGTGACAAAGACATGATATTTAAAGGTAATGATGGTGGTTCAACTATAACTGCTTTAACCTTAGATATGTCGGGAGCGGGTGCAGCAACCTTTAATAATGATGTAACTGCATTTTCTGATGAGCGTTTAAAAAGTGATATTGAAACAATTAAAAACGCCTTAGATAAAGTAACTAACATGAGAGGTGTTACTTTTACTAGAGAAGGTAGACAAGGCACAGGTGTGATTGCTCAAGAAATGCAAAAAGTAATGCCAGAAGTAGTACATGATGAAAATGAGTATATGTCAGTTGCTTACGGCAATCTTGTTGGTGTTCTTATTGAAGCAGTTAAAGAATTAAAAGCAGAAGTAGACGAACTTAAAAAGGGAAAATAGATGGCAATACCGAGTTCAGGGCCGTTAGCATTATCAGCTATCCAAACAGAGTTTGGGGGTAGTAACCCTATATCCATGTCTGAATATTATGCTGGTGGTAGTAATGTGCCTTCTGGTACAACTGGAGACAGTGGGTCTATTCCTTCATCTGGAGCTATTGCTGTAGGTCAGTTTTATGGTTCTACTAATAGAGTAGCTATTGCATTAACTATTTCATCAACCACACAAAACTACAATATTTATGCCAACAGAGGTGGCACATATTCTGCAGGTAACTCAGATGTAACTCTAACCGTACAAGCAATCGTTGGTTCAACAGGAGCATCTGGATTAGACACAGGTAGTCAATGGACTTCAGGTGACACCATTAAAATTATTAACAATAGCCAGATTGTAGGTAAAGGTAATGCTGGTGGAGCTGGAGGTGCTAGAAGTGGAGGAGGCTCTGCTGGTACAGCTGGACAACCAGCTATAAATTTAGGATACCCAGTCACAATTCAAAACAACGGAGGATTTATCCGTGGTGGTGGCGGTGGCGGTGGCGGTGGAGCTGGTGGTAGCTTCACACAGCCTGGCGGTGGACAAAAAGGTCAAGTTCCAACCACAGTACAATTCGGTGGTGGTGGAGGTGGCGGTGGAGCTGGTCAACAAGGCGGTGCTGGTGGTGCTGCTGGAGGCACTAACAGTCAATCAGGAGCCACATCTCAAGCTGGTGGAGCAGGTAGCATAAGTGGTGCTGGTGCTGGAGGTAATGGTAGTGCTGGTGCTCAGGGCAGTGACGGTGGTGGTTCTGGTGGACATTTCGGTAACGCTGGTGCAGCTGGGCAAAACAGTAATCAGGCCTCTGGTGGAGCTGGTGGTGCCGCAGGAAAAGGTATAAACTTAAATGGTAATCAATTAACATGGGAAGATGGACAAGGTAATGTCCAAGGAGCAGTGTCGTAATGAGTAATCCAATTTGTATGAGAGCATACATAAATAACAAAAAAGTTACTAACCGTGTGTACTTTGCGGGTAGCGAAGACGCTGAGGTGGTAAAAATTAAAAAACAAGTAACAGATGTATTTACTTCTGAAACTTTTCCATATGAGGTTCAAACATGGGGAGTAGATACAGATGGTAATGTTTTAACTTTCCATCAATGTTCTTGCGACCCAGATTATAAAGACAGTGATAAAATGCAAAATAGTATTTTAATTGATAGAGATTTTTTAAGATATATCTATAACCTTGATACTAAAACAAAAACTATAGAAATTTTTTACAAACCAGGTCAAGCTCTACCTGTAGTTAGTTTAGGTTCTGGTATAAGTGTATTATATATTACTGATATGTGTAACTCAGATTTCGAACTACAACAAACGCAATCTATCTATGCACAAGGCTCCAATGACGATATTTGGGCTTGGGCTCAATCATTGAAATCTGACATTGTAATGCCTATATCAAAAAGTAAAAAAGTAGCTCACGCAGATGATTCATTTTGTTTTAGATTTAATAAAGACAAAGAATTAGTATCAGTGTCTTTATATACTCATTTAGAAAGATATCAAGTATATGGAGAGGGTAATAGTCTTTATGTAGAATACACTTGTGATTTTGCTGATGAGATTACTAACTTAGCTGATACAGAAATAGTACTACCTAAAACAGACAATCACGGTAATCGCATAGCTCAAAGTGTTAATAAAGCTAATATTGGTGAGTATGTAAAAGTTCCTAAATCAGACGGAAGTGGTGGCTATGATAAAGTACTTCTCAAGGATTTATAACGATTCAGGAATAGGTCCTACACACGTTACAACTAGAACAGGACATATGACTATTAGACGTTGGGGTATATGGTGTCCTTATTTTTCTATTTTATTTTGTAAAATATTACCAGTGCAACAAGTGATGCATGACCACGAAGGTACGTTTATATCTTTTATACTGTGGGGTCAATATAAAGAATTGACTTATGACCCTAATACAAAGGTAAAAGAAACAAGACATCATAAATGGGTAAACTTACTAACTCACAATAAATTTCACGAAATACAAGCAGAAGAGCCTGCTTACACTTTATTGTTTATGGGTCCAACAAAAAATAGTACTTCCGTTATTATTGATGATAGGATTATACCCGCAACAAGATTAATTAAAGGATATAGATGAAACTAGCAGACCATCATAAATTATTGGTATCTCAAGGCCTCATACATTTATTTAGCGTTATAGGTCTTTTTTATTTATGGGATATAAATTACTTATGGTTTACTTTAGTAGGTATTATATTTTTTGCAAAGTTGGGTATAGAAGGTTACTGCCATAGATATCTTTCTCATAGTGCATTTACTCTAACTAGGCCTCTACAATTATTTTTAAATATATGTGCTATTTTTGGTTTACAAGGGCCTCCTATGGTTTGGGCTGCAAATCATTCTACACATCATAAATATTCTGATAAAGAGGGAGACCCACATCCAGCGAAAGACGGCTGGCGTACATGGCTTTGGATTGGTACAGAAAAAAACTCTAAGATAAGTTCTGGATTAATAAAAGTTTTAATAAAAGATAAAGCTCATGTGTTTATTAAAAAATATTATTACGTTATATACTGGAGTGTAGTAGTGTTGTTTATGATAGTAAATATTAAACTAGCATTATATTTATTTGCTTTACCTGCAGTATATTCACTACACGCAGCATCTTGGGTTAATGTGTTTGGGCACAAGATTGGATATAGAAATTTTGAAACCAAAGACAATTCAAGGAATATACACCTACCTTTTCTTTTGATGCATCCATATCACAACAATCATCACGCTGACCCAAGCAACTTGACAATAGCTGTTAAATGGTATGAAATAGACCACATAAAGTTTTTAATAAACTTACTAAAAAAACTAGAGAGATTAAATGAGAGAGCTCAAAGTAGTTGACAATTTTTTACCCCCTGAAGAATTTAAATTAATAGAGGACATATTTTTATATGACGCAGGTCATATTTGGTTTCCTTGGTATTTTGCAGGTCATGTAGGCACAAGAGACACAAAAGGGAAGTCTGATGGGTTTTACTTTATGCATAATTTTTATGATAATGAAGCACGACTTAGTGAGTTTTTAGATACATTAGAAGAATTAATATTTTCTAAGATAAATATGCAAAAGTTAATTAGAGCAAAGGCTAATTTATTTCCAAAGACTGAAAACTTAATTACGTATCAAATGCACGTTGACCAGGATAAACCTCACAAAGGTGCCATATTTTATTTAAACACTTGTAATGGTTTTACTGTGTTAGGAGATGGTACAAAGATAGAATCTGTAGCTAATAGAATGTTATTTTTTGATTCTAGTAAGCCACACGCTAGCACTAACTGTACTGACGTTTTTAGAAGAGTAAACTTTAACATTAATTACTTATGAAACAATGGAAAATAAAAACTGCTAGAGACCCCCTATACCCTCATATTATTATTGATAATTGGTATACAGAAGAGGAGTTAGGTCTTATATGGAAAGAACTTGATTTTTATTCTAGTAGAGAGATAGCCACTATTGAGAAAGCGGAAAACACGATTGTGGCTAAAGATTTAAAAGGAGAGTCAAAGTCAAATGCTTTTCGTTTTTATTTATGGGATACCTACACAATCAAAGGTAGAAAGTTCTCACATATACTACAGGCTCTATATAAACAACAATCTGAGCATTTTAAAAAAATCGTAGAGAAAGCTATGCCTCTTCACCATAACAATTATATAAATACAAATACTGATTCTACTATGGTTAGTTATTATGACCATGAGCAGGAGTATAAATCGCACAAAGATAGCACACAATTTACTTTTCTTGTCTGGCTTTACAAAGAACCTAAGAAGTTCAAAGGTGGAGATTTTTGTCTTACTGAGGCTAATAAACGAATAAAGTGCATACCAAATAGAATGGTTATGTTTCCTAGTTATTTAGGACATAAAGTATATCCTGTAAAAATGGATAGTGACGCAAAGTTCGGGGACGGTAGATACTGTGTAACACATTTTTTTAACTGGGAGGCTAAAAATGAAGGAGGTTAAGAATATAATTGTTCCTTGTTGGGTGTATGAAAATGACCAAGGTATACCTGATGATGTATGTGATTATTTTGTAAACAAATATCAAAACGCAAAAACTACTAGTGGTAAAACAGATGGTAAAAATAAGGAGCTGATTGATAAAAAAGTACGAGATGTAAAAAAGATAGACCTACCGCCTTACACAGGTGTTACCTCTTACCTAATAGCTGCTGCATTAGATGCTAATTTTCAGAACTGGAGGTACGATATAACTTTTTGTAGTCAGTCTGAGTATTTAATATATGCTCGTAATGGTAAGTATACAACGCACGTAGATTATTCTTTTGCACAAAATCAAGAGTATGTTAGAAAATTAACATGTATTACTATACTAAATGATGGTTTTAAAGGTGGGTTATTTTATATACTTAATGGTAGTGGAGAGAAGTTCTTTCCTCCTCAGAAAAAAGGTGATATTATCGTATTCCCCTCTAGCACATTACATGGTTGTGAAACCGTATATGAGGGACAACGACATGCAGTGGTTGCATGGATGAACGGGAGACAATTCGTATGACAACAAATAAAAAAATAATTAGTAAAGTAAAAAAATATCTACAAGCAAGCGATAGTTGTGAGTCAAAAGACCTACTAAAATATATTGAAATTTTAGAAGAAGCTAGAGATATTCACGAACCTGTGGCTAACCCTAATGGAAATTGGCAAGAGCAGTTAGTCGCTTTAGAACAAGCAACTTAATCATAAAAGGTGCATTTACTATACTGTTGATATAAAATAAGGTATTATTAATATCGGAGTGTACTATGATTGGATTGATTGTAAATGGCTTAAGTAAAGCGGTTGGAGGATACTTTGAGCATAAAGGCAAAGAGTCAGTCGCAAAGTCTGAATTAAAAATAGCCGAAATAGAAGCTAAGACAGCAGTAAAAAAGAAAGTTGCAGAAGGTAAAGTCGAGTGGGAAACCGCTATGGCAAAGGCTTCTGACGATTCCTGGAAGGATGAAGCATGGACGCTGACTTTCATTGCTATAATAATTTTTAGCTTCATTCCATACTTTCAGCCTTTTGTTGCTGAGGGTATACAATTCTTAGCTACATTCCCAGAATGGTTACAATGGTCTATAATGGCGAGCATCGGAGCATCCTTCGGGCTTAAATCAATAGGAAAATTTACTAAGTAATGTTTAAATTATCTAAGAAATCATTAGCTAAACTAGATAAAGTAAATCCAGATTTACAGAAGTTAGTTAAAAATGCTATAGGCTTATCAACTATAGACTTTGGTATATCAGAAGGACTGCGTACTAAAGAGAGACAACAACTATTGTATGACTCAGGTAAAAGCCAAACTATGAACTCAAGGCATCTTACAGGTCATGCGGTAGATGTGTACGCTTGGAAAGATGGTGCAGTATCTTGGGAGTTTGAAGATTATGAAACTATTAATGTTGCTTTTAGTCAAGCAGCAAAACTTACTAACATCCCTTATGTATGGGGTGGTTCGTGGAAATCATTTAAAGATGGACCTCATTTTGAATTAATGCGAGAAAAGTAATATGGCACTAAAGAAACTTGTATTTCAGCCAGGAATAAATAGAGATAGAAGTAATTACTCTTCTGACGGTGGTTGGTATAACTGCGATAAAATAAGATTTAGACAAGGGTATCCTGAAAAAATAGGTGGTTGGACTCCAATTAACATAACTCCTTTTGTGGGCGATGCTAGTAGTATTATACAGTACGGTACAACAGATAGTAATGAAATAGTTAGCATTGCCACTAATGAAAAAAATTATATTCTTAAAGGAACTACTCTTACTGACATAACCCCTTTAAGAACTACTTTTACAACTTCAACAACCTCTTCTACAGACAACTGTTTTAAAACCACTGATGAGTCAACCACAGTGGTAGTGACCATAACAGGACACGGTGGTTCAGATGGAGATTATGTGACTTTTAGTGGTGCATCTGCTGTCGGTGGTGTATCTGCTGCTAACTTAAATACAGAGTTTAAAATAGCTAATGTTACAAGTAATACTTTTGAAATTACAGTGGCTGCAGCAGCCACATCTACAGTTTCTGCAGGTGGTGGTACAAGTATAGTCGCAGCTTTTCAATATCCTGTTGGTTCTTCTACTATAACTTTTGGTTATGGTTGGAGTGCAGGCACATGGGGTAGAGGTACATGGGGTTCCAGTGCAAGCACCGCTATTGCTATTCCAGCTAGATTAACATTCCAAGACCAATTTAATAATGATGTTATATATAACATACAAGACTCAGATATATTTTTCTTTGATTATGACGCTAGTATTAGTAATCGTGCTGTTAAACTTAATACATTAGCAAACTCAAGAGCAGTACCAGAACAAGTAGGTAAAGTGATGTTTGCAGCAAGTGGGCATCTACTAGCTCTTAGTTGTACTTCTTTTGGTCGTAGCACTACAGCAGGACAGTCTATATCTAGTATTACTAGGTCTGGTACTACAGCAACAGTAACCACAGGGTCAGCACATGGTCTTAGTGTATATGATTGGGTGGATTTTACTGGTCAAGCACCATCAGCTTATCAAGGTGAATTTCAAGTGGTGAGTGTACCATCTGGTACAACTTTTACGATTACTCTACCGTATGACCCAGGGGGTAATGCTACAACTACAGGTAGTTATGTAAGTGTAGATTATTCTGGGACACTTGACCCATTACTTATTAGGTTTGCTAATGTAGATGCTACTACAGGACCAGAGCCTACAGAGTGGAGACCTGAAGTAACTAACTCAGCAGGGTTTTTAAGAGTCAAACAAGGTTCTCAAATTATTACTGGATTTAGAACTAGACAAGAGGTTCTTATCTTTACTGATACAGCACTATCAAGCTTACAGTTTTTAGGTACAGAAGAAGTATTTGCTTTACAAGAGATTAGTGACAGTATCAACATTATTGGCCCTAAAGTAGTGGCTGAGGCTAACAATGTTGTTTATTGGATGGGAGCAGATAAATTCTTCGCCTATGATGGTAGAGTTAATACTTTGCCGTGTACTTTGAAACAATATGTATTTGAAGATATGAATAAAGAAAATGGCTTTTTAAATTTTGCAGGACTTAATAGTGAGTTTAACGAGATTATATGGTTCTATTGTTCAAGTGGTTCTAACAGTATAGATAGGTATGTTATATTTAATTATGAAGAAAAAATTTGGTATTTTGGTAATCTAACAAGAACTTCATGGGCTAACCCTGGAACTATCAAGTTTCCATTAGCTACTTTCAATGGGTACGTGTATAAACATGAAGATGGTAAAGACAATGTAGAAACTCCTGGTGCAACTCCAACTGCTATAGAAGCTTTTATTGAATCAGCAGATATGGGCATAGAAGATGGTGAACAATTTGTATTAACTAAGAGAGTTATACCTGATGTAAACTTTACCAACTCTGATACTGCGACTGCACAAGGAGATGCTTTAACTCCAGAAGTACAAGTAACAGTAGGTGTTAGGAACTTTCCAGGAGCTGCTAATAGTACCTCTGATGCTACAGGTAATACTCTAACGAGAGATGTAGTAACCACTGCTAGTATTGACCAATATACTAATCAAGTGTATGTAAGAGCTAGAGGTAGACAAATGAACTTTAAGATAGCTAGTGAAGATGTTGGAGTGCAATGGCAACTTGGCACTACACGAGTAGACTTTAGACCTGACGGTAGGAGAGGCTAATGGCATCAAATATACCATCAACCAAAGGACCTAATTTAGCTAACCCACCAGCAGAATATGATGCAGGGCAAGAACTACAGTTAGTAAATCAGTTGCGTCTATACTTTAACTCAATAGATGGTAATAATAATCAAGTAAAAGAAAGTGTAGATGCGTTAAATACATTGAATTGGCTAGGAGATAACTAATGGCATTTCAAAGGATTACACCAACTAGATTAGCTCAAGCAGCAAGCACCACTAGCTTTTTAGCTATTTATACATGCCCAAGTAATACTCGTGCTTATGTAAAAGATATAACTGTGTGTAATACTACAGGTAGTGCAGTTACTTTATTTTTAAGTTTAGTGCCTGACCAAGGTACTGCAGGAACAGCTAATGCATTATTTAATGCACATAGTATAGCTGCAAATACTACTTATCAATGGAAGGGAACACAGATTATGAACGAGTCAGAAACTTTACAATTTAAAGGTAGTGCAACAGGACTAACAATTAACATATCGGGGGCAGAAGCCGTTGATTAAGGACATAAAAAGGTTATAATGACGCTATGAGTTTAGGAAATTTATTTTCAAGTTTAGCCCCAGTAGCCGCAGGATTTTTAGCAGGTCCTGGAGCAACTGCATTATTAGCAGGTGCTGCTACAGGTGCAGGTATAGCTGCGTTGAGAGATGAAGACCCATTAATGGGTGCTGTTACAGGTGGACTTGGAGGATACGGTGGTGGTCAACTTGGCGGAGCTGCTATAGGCTCAGCAGGAGCAGGAGCAGGAGCAGGAGCAGGAGCAGGTGGTGCAACTTCAACTACAACTGGGATAAATACATTAGCACCTACTAAAGGAACTATAATGGGTGGTGCATCTCCAAGTGCAACAGTGGGTCCTTTGGGTGCTGCTCAAGGTACAGCTACCCCAACATATTCAGCAACTACAGCAGCTAAAAATTTATTTTCTGACCCAGGTCAAGTTATAAGTAACTTAGGTGGTGGAGACATGACCAAAGGTGCTCTAAAAGCAGGAGCTATTGGCTTACCTGCAGTAGCAGGAGCGATGGTGCCAGACATGACCACAGCTGAACAAAACACCTCTAAATATGGTTATGACCCTAAAAGACGATTAAATTTAAATAGAGATTCAGGTTTAAGATTAATGCAAGAAGGTGGTTATTTACCTTACGAATTTAGTGACTCAACTACTATGGACCCTGAAAGATTTAGAATGTTTATGATGCAAAGAGAAATGCGTGAGCCAAGCAGAGATGTTGTCTATGATGAAGGTTTGCAAGCAATAGAGAATGAAAGAGCTAGAGTGATGAGAGACCCTCAAGTTGTTGAAAACGAAAGAGCTAGAGTATTAAGAAGAATTGACCCTAATGTAGGTACAGAAAAAGAGAGTCGTGACTACTTCAACGCTATGATGGAAAGATTTGAAGCTGAGAGACAGGCAATTAAAAACATGCCAGAAGGTCCAGAAAAAGATGAGATAATGAGAATGAACGACAACTTTGCACCACAAGAATTTTACTATAACCAAGGTGGCTACTTAGACGAAGGTGCGGGAGATGGAATGTCTGACGAGATTATGGGTGATATTGATGGCACTCAACCTGTTAGACTATCCGAAGGTGAATTTGTAGTTCCTGCAGATGTCGTAAGTCATTTAGGTAATGGTGATTCTGACTCAGGTGCAGAACAGCTTTATGCTATGATGGATAGAGTTAGGCAAGCTAGAACAGGTACTAAAAAACAAGGAAAAGAAATAAAAGCAGAGAGGTTAATGCCAGCTTGAAGAAAGCAACGATTGTTCCAAAAGAACACATCGCAGACGTTTGGCCAGAGATAGAAGAGTATGTAAAAAACTGTGCCAAATATACATACGGTAGATTTACCGC
>Ga0208767_1000546_pt1 | contig 31236 bp, 51 predicted proteins | sample VirMetDEL_Mar_21_FD_184514 | JGI IMG/M metagenome (GOLD analysis project Ga0208767, IMG submission 184514) | Aqueous microbial communities from the Delaware River and Bay under freshwater to marine salinity gradient to study organic matter... | ecosystem: Environmental > Aquatic > Marine >... | reverse complement strand
GCTGATTGTGAAATTAAGCAATATAAAGGCAAAGACAAAAAAGCATTTAAAATTGCAACTTTTGAGAAATATAAAATTGATGTTATTTTATCCCAAGTTGGGAAAAATGACGTTAAAGCATTAAAAATAATTGGTGAAAATGCTGAAACATTTTTTAATGAGTTTCAAAATAGTGAAACCAAAGCAAATTCAATTCGTGGTTTTGCCAAACTTGTTAAAAAAGAAAATGAAGAAAAAACTTTGCAACAAAAAATTGAGGCTTTTATTAAATCAAATACTACAAAAAAAGCTGACGATAATAAATTATCAATTGCTGAATTTACTAAAGAATTTTCCCAAGTTGCAGAAAAAATGCTTAAAGAAAATAATAAAAATATAGTTGATTTTTTACCAACCAAAGAAGAAATAGAAAAAACTGGATAACATCAAAAAATTATATTTGAGGCAATTAATTTTGCCTCATTTATTTTTTTTTTCTTCACTACTATCATAGTGGGGAGTGGGGAGTGATGCGTCAAGTTGGCACGGATATTGCATATACTATGTATACATTGTTAATAATTCCCAAGTTGGGAAAAACTAGAGAGTGAGGATAAAATGACTAAAAGAGAACTTAATAATAAAATGTATCATCACATTATTGATCAATTACCTAATGGGAGATGGATAACAGCAGATACGTATAAGGATTTTAGACGTAAAGGTTTTTCAATCAGACATTCTATATTGTTAACAGATACCATGACTCACGATCATGTAAATAGAGGATTGAGATATGGAAAATACAAACCAATATTACAATAACATATAGGAGTATATACAATGAGTAGACGAATTAAATTTGATGGTGGTATTCCGTGTAATGTTACGTATGAGGGATTGACATCTCACCAAAAAGATTTCTCTAGACATGGCGATAGAGAAAGACATGACAAGAATTTTAGAGTAGTGAGTGCAGACCATATCAATGCTATGGAAACACGCAATTACTTTCAAGCCAAACAGTATCAGCGAGATATAGACACGATTGCTGATGCTTTTGCTTGGCTAAAGGATTACTAGTTTCAAAGGCTAGTAAAATTCCCAAGTTGGGAAAATTTAACCTTAACAGAAAGGAGCAGTTAAATGCTTTTTATAAACTTTGATAAGGTATCTAAGGATACAATAATAGATGGTAGCTTTGTTTCAATTAAAATCATGGCTACTTTAGGTAAACTAAAATTACTATCACTCACAAATTCTGGGTACAAGCCAACTATTTATAGAACGGAGAGAGATTTCCCTAATATGAGAAAAGGTTGGTTTGTCAAGATGGGGAGTGGACAAAAGTCTGGAGAACCATTAATTAGATTTAATTGGTATAAGCCTTTTAGTGGGTGGAGGTATTCTTCATTCCATGCTTATACTAGGAATGGTAGACCTAGAGTATCTCAAAACTGGTATGTAGCAATCAAGGGTATGATTGTACAGAAGTTGGTGGGATAAATCCCAAGTTGGGAAAAACTGGTGGGGAGGCAATCAAGCCTTCCCTTTTTATAGGAGTTAAAAATGGGAAACCAAATAGTGTTACCAATAAGAAATAATAAAGATGGAAAGAAAAGATATGTGTCTATAGTGCAGAATGGCAAAGATGAAATAGGTCGTGGCATTAGACATGGAAATTATGGGGATAAAGTTGAGATTGCCATATTAGATGAAAATTATGAGTACATAGATGATGGCACATTTACATATGGAGTATTGGGGTTTTTGACTACACCACAATTAGCAATAGAATTATTAAAATTAGTAGATATGGAGTATTAAATGTTAAAGAATAGTGATATAAGATGGGATAGGTTTCAAAAATACCACGATCTAATTGAGAGCCATCTTCCACCAAACTACACATTTGGATATGTAGGTAGTATATGGGGAAAGTGGGCATCAGATGACAGATATTTTTATATTGAAGATGCTGATGGCAGAAAAGTAACAAGTGGTTGGGATTGCAATCATATGCAAGAATGTTGGCGAGATTTGTGTGTTCACATAGTCACCAAAGTAATTGGATATGGTGGTTCAGGATGGGGAGTAAACCCATAAACAAAGGAGATAAAACAATGACTACAATTACAGTTGCAGAACTAAATGATTTATGGAGATGGTGCGAGGACATTGGTCAATTTGCTACAGACAGACCAATCAATGACACAAAAAACCATGAGGGTTCGTGTATTCACAGAACACCCTTTTGCAATACTACGTGTTACAATATAAAATTGTACAACATCTATCCTAATATGCACGACAGAGATGACAGATGCGAGACAATATGGCAAAAGCTACCTACAGATGTGGAGTGGTACGTCAACAACTTCAAACCATTCTTTGAACGTAAGAAAAAGCAAACTAAACGTAGGCGATTTATGACTAGGGGTGAGGCTATCAAAGACATGGTAGATGTGTACAGAATAAAAGCTATGGCTCTTGCTGAATCTGATGTTATCTATTGGCTACCAACTAGGGCATGGCAAAGTAAACACCTCAAGGCTCTTGTTGAGTTGGAGTTGATGCCATTGAAAAATATTGCACTCAATGCATCTACAGATCCTACAACTACGTCTGAGGAATATGCTATGCTACAACGAGATGGGTGGAATACTATGTTCTATGGGGATGATGATGGGTTTGGGGATGTCAAGATGTTTCCATGTCCTAAGACGTTCAAGGGTATCAAAGGGCATTGCTCTATCTGCAAGGGTGGGTGTATGTCTCAAGCTACTATTGGCAAGAGAAGTGATACTCATTTGATTGAGCATTAAAAATCCCAACTTGGGAAAAATAACCGTTATCAGTATAGGGAGAGTGTTGATGATAAAACCAATCAATCCTATAGCAAAAGCTATGGCACATCACAGAAAGAGGAAACAAGTTGTGCCTAACAAAAAGAATAATTACAACAGAGCAAAGGAGAAAACTAATGCAAGAAGATTCTACATTCCAGAAGATTCCAGTAAAAAAGAAACCTCAGAATAAAAATGCGAGGAAACAATGGAAGGTGGCACGTAAAATGCAACGTAGTCATAAGTTTAAATTACAAAACCAAAGATTTGAAAGGGGGTATATGTAATGAGTATATTAGTTGCTGACATCAAATTCTACAAGGTAGATGATGATGGGAATGAGGTCTTAAATAAAGAGGGTACACATATACAACTGTATGCCCTCAAAAGAAATATTAGATTTAAACCGTTAGAGTATCTGTGTGAGGACATGGAAGATGATATCCTAGTTCCTATTACAGAAGATGGTAGAGAAATTATGAGTGAGGCAGAGAGTAAGTTTTATGACACCCATGATACTATGGATACAACCAAACTAGCAAAGGAGATAATAAATGGAAATAACAAAACTAGGTAGGGATAACATCCAAACCCTAAGAGCATACATAGATGATTATCTAATGGACATAGAGGAGACTTTAGAACTCAGAGGTGTCACAGTAGAATTAGGTAATTGTTCTTATGACGAGGCTCAAGCTACATTTAAACTACACGTTAAAGTTAGTGGTGCAGAAACTAGAGAGCAGAAAGCACTCAAGATGTATGCTAAATTTGATGGTATTGATTTGGACAAAGAACATCCACGATACAAGTTGGTGGAGTATCATCCTAAGAAACATCAATATCCATATATCTACATTGATAAGACTAGACCAGAAGTTAGATTCAAAGGTAGTACAGATTGGGCAAAGAGACATTTTGGAAAGGTAAGCTAATGAATTTAGTACATAAAATTATGACAATGATTTGTCTAATGTTGGGAACAGCACTCTTTGTGCTTTCCCTACCACACATGCTTGACTATGTGGGGTTTGTATATATACTATCACATGACATAGCACTAATATTATTAATAGGTGGGATTTATCTCATCACAAAAGCAAAGGAGAGAACATATGTTAGAAGTAACTAAGAAGTCCATTATAAGTGGCAAGACCAATACTATGGAGTTAGATATAACCCAAGAGCAGTTAGACAGATGGGAGCAAATTGGAGATCAGTTGGTGCAAGTTGCATTCCCTAATCTTAGCTCGTCAGAGAGAGAATTTTTGATGACGGGTATCACACCTACGGAATGGAATGACCACTTTGGAGACGAAGAAGATGACCACGATGAATGATATGTTTGTGGCTTATCAAACTCACAAGGGTTATGCCAAACAACAAAACCTTGAGCCTATTGGGTTCAAGGAATTTATTGGTATATTTATGCACTTCAATTCTGTTGTTATGCATCAGAGTGTAGCTATATATACTGCAGCCAAAAATTCCCAACTTGGGAAAAATCAGACAAAGGAGACTATTCAATGAAAGCATATTTTATTAATGCCAAAGACGAACTAATTACAGAAGTTGACACCAATGGTGCTGAACACACAAAAGAGATGATTGGGTGCAGAAATTTTGAAATATATCCTTACAGCGTAAATGGTAATGATATGTGGACAAGTGAAGAGGCTAATCTAGGAGAATACAATTATTTCTTTGCAATAGATAATGTTATTGTGAGTGGTAATGCTTTACTGTTAGGTTTTGATGTGGACACAGGTGACTGTAAAGAAGTAAATAATTTAAGTTTAGATAATCTAAAATCTAGGGTTACCTTTATGGGCAAGAGATATATTGACCATAATAAGTTATTTAGCAACTTTAAAATAGAGGAGTGGAAGTAATGCAAAAAGTTAGAGTCTATTGGAATCTTCACAAAAAGTGTTGGAGTATACAAGACTGTAAGAGTGGTCTAGTGTGTGACCACTTGGAACGTATATCCCTTGAACAAGCAAAGTTTGTTGTCCGTAAAGCTGGACAGAAACGTGTTCGTGAAGAGGGTAAAAAGAATGTTCATGCCTTTGCAGTCGGTTGGGTTGCACGAGAGCAAGATGAAGATCGTACTTGCTATTGGTATGACATAAAGTATAATCCATATAAAGATGACTACTTTATGATTGCAGATCAAGATGGGAATAAAGATGAAGTTCCAAGAGACTGGGTCGGCAACATACATATGGATTCCTCGTACCATGAGAATGGTGCATCACCTAGAGTTTATGTATAAAGGAGATAACTTAATGACACCTATAAATGTAGCAAGTTTCTTTGATGGTTGTAGTGGGTTGCAGTTAGCTTTACATAGGGCTGGTATTCCTATTGGTGTTTACCATGCATCCGAGATTGACCCTCACGCAATCAAAGTGACCCAAGCTAACTTCCCTAACACAATACAGATGGGAGATATTACAAAAATATTCTACAGAAGTTTCAACCATCATATTACTCTTATGGCGGGTGGCTCACCTTGTCAGGGATTTTCATTTGCGGGAAAGCAGTTGAACTTTGATGACCCACGTTCTAGGTTGTTCTTTGACTTCATACGGATACGTGATGAGCTAAAGCCTAAGTATGTATTGTTAGAGAATGTACGTATGTCAAAAGAATCTCAGGACATCATATCTAAATACATGGGGTGTGAGCCAACCAAGATAAACTCTGCTGATGTTTCACCACAAAACAGAAATCGTCTGTATTGGCTAGTCAAGTATGATTGGGATTTGGGGAAGTACGTACCAGTTCACATACCTCAACCTACCAAGAAGAATATAGTCATACGAGATATACTTGAGGACTTACCCTTTGGCGAGATACCTAACTACCTTGCTAACAGTTGGGGTGGAGTTCCACGAGGCGATAAGGTTAAGTCTATTGATGATGCTAAAGCTAACTGTCTTACTGCATCTATGTGGAAAGGTCAGATACCTACGTTCATCAAGAAACCTAATCCTACTGCGTCTAAGGATGGTCTCATACGTGTAGGAACTGCTGATCTCAAAGGTCACGATAGCATCAAACGTGTCTACTCTGTTGATGGCAAAGCACCCACTCTTACCACCATGCAAGGTGGACACAGAGAGCCTAAGATATCTATGGGCAGAGTTATTAACAGAAGACTTGATGAGAATGGTGTACGTAAAGACAATCAAATGGAGTTGCCATTTACAACTAAGGTTGAGGTCAGAGAGGATGATAAATCCAACTGCCTTACTACAGTTGAAAAAGATAATGTTGTAGTCAACCGAGATGAGTATCTATGGCGAAAGCTTACACCTCTTGAGTGTGAGAGGTTACAGACTATGCCTGATAATTATACTAATCATGTATCAAAGACACAGAGATACAAGATGATTGGTAATGGTTGGACTATTGATGTTATTGCTCACATACTTAATCAAATAAAAGGAGACTTAATATGATAGCTGAATCACTAATATGCCTAGCACTTAACGTGTACCATGAGGCTAAGAATCAAAGTTTCATAGGGCAAGTAGCAGTTGCACAAGTTGTGATGAATAGAGTAGAGGATTCTAGATATCCTAACAATGTGTGTGATGTAGTCAAACAAGGTTTAACATACAAATGGAAACCTACACTACCCATTAAGAACAGATGCCAATTCAGTTGGTATTGTGATGGCAAGAGTGATAAACCAAGAGAACCAAAAGCATGGGAAGATGCTATGCACGTAGCTAATGGTGTGTACAATGGACACTTAGATGACTTTGTGGAAGGTGCTACACACTATCATGCCTATTATGTTAAACCTAGTTGGGCAGAAACAAAAACTTATGTAACAAGAATAAATGACCACATATTTTATAGGTGGGATATTGAAAAATGAAGTATCTCAAAGAGAAATGGCACACACTAATATTCCCTAGTTTTTTTCTACTGTTTATATTTTTTATGGTGCTTGAATACTATAAGGGAAACTGTCGTATAGGTAAGGATATGTGGGTATGCAATTACATTGATATTGAAAGGAGTGAGAAATGAACTTAATAGAACTTGAAAAAGCAATCAAAGAGCATAAGATTGTTGAAAATATTAAAGATGGCATAGCTGATGGTTTATTGCATGGCGAAAGAGATGACACTAAGACACATCATTATTATAAGATAGGTTATGACTATGGTTGTACCATGTTTGATATGCTAGGCACTAATGTATGTAGAACTAAAATAAAGGATGGAACAGAGAATGAATAGATTTATTATAGAAAAAACACCACAAGAGATTGCTAAATCTCTATGTGACCAACACGTAGTCAAGATGCCACTAGAAGAGGCACAGATGCTATGCACTACATTGTGGCATCATGCACCTAACTATGCAGAGGAGAATGATCTGTATAAACCAGTGCATCAGAAACATCCTTGCACATTATGGGCAATGGAGTGTCGCATGAACTATATGTGGGCAACTAATTTGTATGTGGCTATGTTACAAGAGTATACAAAAAGATATCATAAAGTTCATGGTGCAAGTAAACATTGTGATGCTATAATTATGGGTGCAGGATTGATACCAAACACAACTAATTTTATTACACCACACCCACAATGTTTTAGTGGGCATGATGATTTAAAGACAGACGAGTTCTTTCCTATAGAGGCATATAGGAAATTCTACATAGTTGACAAATCTAGATTTGCTAGATACAACTATACACAAAAACCACACTGGATGAAAGGAGAAGTGGCATGAAGATACACAGAGTAGTACAAATGTTGGGTGCAACAACAACCACCGGCAAGTTAGCAGATGATATGTATGACTTAAACTATAAGGCATATTATTCAAAAGCAGAGGATAAGTATATACCTATATCACATATGGACTTTCAACATTTGGTTAGAGCATTTGTGAAACAGAATGACGAAGACGTTAGAACTGATACACAAGAGGGTAAAGTCAAAGACTTGAATAAACAAGTTAAGCATTGGAAGAAGAAGTATGATGCTTTACGTGAAACATATGCAATATTGTTTGACTCTGCTGAAGTAAAAGATAAACTAATTCAAAAACTAAAAAAGGAGATTAATGATGTGGCATAGAATACAAGATTTCTTTGAAAAAGATTTCAATAAAAAATATGGTGAGGGTACAAAGTTTGACCTTGACTATGGTAAATTATTAATTATAGCACTATGTATTTACATAGCATTGGAGGTGTAACATGACTAAAAAGAAAACAATAGAAGTACATAAGATACTCAACTTAACTAAGCATCAAGCAAAGCAGATACTAGATATGCTTGAAGATTTACGCAGCATTAATGCAAACACGGATGAAAAATGTCCAATAGATTATGATATGATATGTAAGCTAGATGGAATGGAGCATCAACTTGCTAATATAGTAGGTGCTAAAGTTGTGTGTGAGCATGGACACTATACAAGATGGGGTGGAGCATATGAATTTAAAAAATAAAAAACTGTCAAGTTTAGTTGATGAGTATTATTTATCTTTTGATTTCAAGAGCTTACGAGATAAAACTAAAGAACAATATCAATATTTTCTTGGGGTTCTTTTGGATACAAAAATTGATGATGCACAAAAATTAAGCAATATCAACTTTTCTGATATCACTACAAAGATGGCTAAACTTGCATATGAAGATTGGTGTGAGAGAGGTATACACCTTGCTAATCATGTCATGTCTGTGGCAAGAGTGGTATATAATTATGGCATACACATGGAGCATTGCACAGTCAACCCATTCTCTAGTATAAAAAGACGAACACCTGTAGCTAGAAAGGTTGTGTGGACACGAGAAGATGTGAAAGCATATTTAGATGTAGCATATTCTGATTTTTACACTAGAAGTTTAGGATTGATTGTACAGATGGCATATGAGTGGTGTCAGAGATTAGGTGATATGCGTGTCATAAAGTGGAGCAACCTAGATCTAGAGGAAAAAAGGATGCACATAGAACAATCAAAGAGACGAGCAGAGGTATTTTTACCAATAGCTGATGGGTTGTGTCAGATGTTAAAACAACAGAAAGAAGACTTTGGTTTCCAAGAATATGTAGCACCTCGCCCTCGCCCTAGGAGAGGCATACATGAGCCTTATACAATCACTAAGCTACCAGTAGAGGCTAGAAAGATTATGGACTCTGCAGGACTCTCTAAGGAGCTTAGATTGGCAGATCTAAGAAGGACAGGTACAACTGAAATGGTTGAGGCTGGTGTTTCAATGGGAAATATTATGTCTGTCACGGGTCATACCAACCCACAAAGTGTTAAGCCTTACATGAAAAATACCTTTGCTTCTGCTAATTTAGCATTAAGTACAAGAAAAAGTTTGACACAATTTTAATCTCGTGTTACAAGACATTGCATTGTCCGAAACACTAATATATATATAAGGAACATATATAATGTATAATATATTAGAATTTGTAAAAGATTTAAACATTCCTATTGATGAGACACGTAGATTGAATTGTCCTGTGTGTAAATCATACAAGACATTTACTGCTACAAATAATATGGGTTCATTAGTATGGAATTGTTATAAGATTTCCTGTAGTTTAAGTGGGAGTACACGTATCAGATTATCTGTAGATGACATTAAGTCTGTAAGCACAAAAAAAGAATTGGCTACAACTGATGCATTTCAAATGCCTGAATACGTAGTTCCTCATAACAATAGGAATGGTCTCATGTCTTTCTGTGACAGATGGCAACTAGATGCAGACAAATTAAACTTACACTATGACGTGAAGGATGACAGAGTGGTGTTTCCCATAGAACATAAGGGTAAGTTAGTTGATGCAACTGGTAGAGCTTTAGGCAAACGTCTACCTAAATGGAAAAGATATGGGAATAATCCCTTGCCATACTTTCATGGTTATGGTAAGGTCGCAGTTGTAGTTGAAGATTGTGTAAGTGCTTGTGTCCTAGATAGCAATATATATGTTGGGGTGGCTATACTTGGAACTTCATTATCAGAAGAACATAAGATTTTCTTGTCACAGTTTTCAACTACTATCATTGCGTTAGATCCTGATGCATTGCCAAAGATACTTCAGTTTGCAAAGGAGTTACGTGGATACGTTCCCAACATACGTGTCCTCAGACTTCAAGATGATTTGAAGTATAGAAATGAGGAAGATATTTACAACTTATATAATTTAACCCCAAAGGAGTAATATATGGAAAATTCACTATTAAGAAGTCTAATGGATAAAGAGTTCTACAAAGAGCATCGTGGAGCTAGATGTCCAGATAGATTGTTTAGCAAAGATGCTAGAAAAATAAAACAAGCAATAGACTTGGCTATGGATAGGTATGAACGTACAGTTACACCAGATGAGATTGAGGCTTTATTTATATCAAGCAATCCGTCTATGTCTACTGCACAGAAACAAGCATACTTAGCTCTATTCAAATCTATAAAGAATGAAAAACCTTTAGGTGCTGATGTTGCACAAGAGGTGTTGTCTAAGTTGTTTCAACAAGTTGTTGGAGAGGATATAGCTAATCTAGGATTTGATTATGTCAATGGTACTAAGACAAGCCTAGAGCCTCTGCGTATATTGTTGGAGCAATATAATGATGACTTTACACCTGATTTAAATGTGGAGTGGGATGACTTGGATATTGAATCACTATTAGCTAAGAATGATCTTGAGGCTCGTTGGAATTTCAATATACCTGCATTGACAAGACAACTTGAGGGTATAAATGCTGGACACTTGATTGAGGTAGGTGCTAGACCAAATACAGGTAAAACATCTTTTCATGCAAGTATGATTGCATCTCCCGGAGGTTTTGCACATCAAGGTGCTAACTGCATTGTCTTGTGTAATGAAGAGGGTAGTCATAGGGTTGGTGCTAGATACTTAACTGCATCTACAGGTATGACTATGAAACAGATAAAGGAGAATCCTAGTAGAGCTAGAGATTTGTATGCACCTGTCAAAGACAAGATAAAGATAAAAGATGCGACTGGTCGTGACATGTCTTGGGTAGAGAGTGTATGCAAGTCATACAAACCTGATGTCGTTCTATTAGATATGGGCGATAAGTTTGCTAGGACTGGTGGTTTTGCAAGGACAGATGAGGCATTAAAAGCTAACGCAGTTCATGCTCGTATGATTGCAAAGCAACATGAATGTGCTATCTTTTATATGTCTCAGTTATCTGCTGATGCAGAGGGTAAGATATTACTCAATCAATCTATGATGGAAGGATCACGAACTGGTAAAGCCGCAGAGGCAGACTTGATGATATTGATAGCTAAGAATCCACCAAAGCAAGAAGATGGGGATGAAGAGGATTTGCAGAGACACTTAAATATTGTCAAGAATAAATTGTCTGGTTGGCATGGGGTAATCACTTGTCAGCTTAATTACCAAGTTGGAAGGTACGAGGCATGAATGAGTACCCTGATTTATTTGGTTATGTTAAGCCTAAGAATACACCACAAGAAAGCTATGTGTGTATAAAGTGTAAGGTTGAGCAACCTGTAACTAATTTTTATGTTGTGTTCTCTGGGGAAGTAAAAAGAACTTGTCAGTCTTGTATGAAAGGACACTTTGCAACTTTAAAAAAGTTACGTAAGGAAAATCCATATCCAAGTGAAGATTATTGTTGTCCTATCTGTGAACGTGATATAAAAGAAATAAGTCAATACGGACAAGTTAAATTATCTAAGTGGGTGTTAGATCACTGTCACCACACTGAAACATTTAGGGGTTGGATATGTCATCATTGTAATACAGGACTAGGTGGTTTTAAGGATGACTTGACAAAAGTAAAAAGAGCAGTTATATACTTAGAAAAACATAAGGAGAAAATGGATGAAATTAACACTTGACGTAGAAAATACCGTTACTACTAGAGATGGTAAGTTACACCTAGACCCTTTTGAAACTGAAAATGAATTAGTAATGATTGGTTGTTTGACAGATACAGGAAAGCAATATTTATTTAGAGACAATTTTGATGGAGTGCAAGAACTCTTAGACCAAGCAACTATACTCATAGGACATAACATAGTACACGATCTAATGTGGATATGGGAATGTGGTTTTAAATATGATGGTCCAGTGTTTGATACTATGCTAGGAGAATATGTATTACAATGTGGTGTAAAGAAAGCTTTGTCTCTTGAGGCATGTGCAGAGAGATATGAGTTAGCCACACAAAAACAAGACACGCTAAAAGAATATTTTAGTAAAGGATATTCTGTTGCAGATATACCAAGAGAAGAGTTATCAGAATACTTGTCAGCAGATTTACATGCAACACAACAATTATCAGATGAGATATATAAAAAGTTAAATACAGTTGAGTATGCTAAGTTAATGGATACAGTAGTATTGACTAACAAAGTTGCTTTGACATTAGCTAAAATATATCAAAAAGGTTTTGCAGTAGATTTAACTAAATTAGAGGAGGTAAGAGTAGAGTTTGAAAGAGAAAAGCTAGAAATAGAAAAACGTCTAAACTTGCAAGTTAAGCAGTTAATGGGTGATACACCTATTAATTTAAATAGTCCAGAGCAAATGTCTTGGGTTATCTATAGCAGAAAGCCTAAAGATAAAACTACTTGGACACATAACTTTGATTCATACATGAAGACACTAGATTACAAAGAAACAGTTAAACAGACATCTGATGTTTTGTACAAAACTATTGCAGTAAAGTGTCAAGATTGTTTTGGATTAGGAAATCAAAGAAAGGTAAGAAAAGATGGAAAACCTTATGTTAAGCAACCCAAGTGTAATACTTGTCTTGGTAGCGGCTACACTCTTAATAATAGCACGAAAATAGCTGGATTAAAGTTCTCTGCTCCATCAGCAAAGTGGGTAAGTGCTAATGGTTTTAGTGTCAATAAAAAGTTTCTTGATGTATTACAAGATACTGCTAAGAAATTAAATATGACAGAGGCACTTAACTTTTTATCTGATCTACAGAGATTGTCTGCATTGGATACCTACCTATCATCCTTTGTGCAAGGCATAAAAACATATGTCAAACCTGATGGTAAGCTTCATGTTAGATTACTACAACATAGAACTTCAACAGGCAGATTTAGTGGTGCAGATCCTAACATGCAGAATATGCCTAGAGGTGGCACGTTTCCTGTAAAGAAGGTATTTGTATCACGTTGGGATGGGGGAAAGATATTGGAGGCAGATTTTGCACAATTGGAATTTAGGGCTGCGGCATTTTTATCTCAAGATAAAGTGGCAATTGACGAAGTATCAACTGGATTTGATGTACATGCATATACGTCTAAAGTTATCAGTAATGCTGGTCAGCCGACAACTAGGCAAGAGGCTAAAGCACACACGTTTGCACCGTTATATGGTGCGACTGGGTTTGGGAGAAGTAAAGCTGAAGCCGCCTACTATGAGCACTTCACAGAAAAGTACAAAGGAATCAAGTCATGGCACACCCGATTGGCTAAAGAAGCTCTAGCTACAGGAAAGATAACTACACCTTCAGGTAGACAGTTTGCATTCCCAGATGTTCACAGATTAATGTCAGGCAAGATAACTAACTTTACTCAGATAAAGAATTATCCTGTGCAATCATTTGCTACTGCTGATATTGTTCCTTTAGTTCTTATGTACATAGAGAAAAAACTAGAGCCTTATCAATCTTGTGTAGTGAATAGTGTGCATGATTCTATAGTTGTAGATGTACACCCAAATGAAGAAAAGGAGATACTAGAAGTTATAAAAATAACAAATGATAATATGATATCTTTAATAGAAAAAGAGTTTAAAATAGAGTTTAATGTACCATTACTATTAGAGGCAAAAATAGGTTATAACTGGCTTGACACTAAAGATGTTGCGTGATATAACTAAGCACTTATTGAAAGGAGAAATTTATGAATGAATTAATTAATATAAGTAAAGATAGCTATGCAGACTTAGCTAAAGCTATGGGAATAGCTGGGGAAGTTACTGCAAAGCCAAAGAAGTCTGGAAACTTAAATAGACTAAGAATATGGCATTCACCAATTATGGGTCAAGCAGAAGTCAATGGTAAAACTGCTAATGTTGAGGTTATAGAAGGTGGAGCATACAGACTAGAGTTGGTAGAAGAAAATAGCTCTAAGTATTTTTATGCAAAGAGTATAAGCATTCGCCCTTTTATGCAAAGATTTATGCTAAGAAGATATATTGCAAATCTAAATGCAAAAGCTGGCGAACCTAAAGGTATGTTCCACAGAACAATCATGTCTGATAATCTTAACAGTGATTTGAAAGATAATACAGGCAGATTTAATTGTGGCAAACCATCAGGTTACATAGAGGACTTTAAGTCTCTTGCACCTGATATGCAGGATTTGATAAGACAAATAAAACGTGTTCGTGTTGTATTTGGTGTAGTGACTTTAGATAATCCTGTAGATGAAAAAGGACAACCTGCAGAGCTTTCTGATTTACCATTTATTTGGGAAATAGATAACAAAGATGCTTTTAAAACTATTGGAGATCAGTTCAATGAGTATGTTAAGAAATCTAGGTTGCCTATTCAGCATATGATTCATTTAAATGGAACTAAAGCAAATCAGTTACCTAATGGAAGTTACTTCTACACTCCTCTTGCAGAGGTAGATTTCTCAGAATCTTTTGATGTGACAGATGAAGATCAAAAGTTATTTGGAGACTTTGTTGATTGGATAAAAAACTTCAACGACTACATCTGTAAGGAGTGGGAAGAAAAGGTGGAGTCTAGACAGAATCCTGTTTCTGAAGAAGAGATGGAAACTGTAGAGTCATTCATTGATATTGAGAGTAATAACTAATGAACCATATCGCTGAACTGAAGTTGCACCAATACATGACTGATGCAGTCAATGGTAAATCTACTATGTCAGATGAGATTATTAACCAAGTAGCCGATGACATAAAAGATGCATTGCAACGTCAGTTTGGTGGTAAGGTTAAGAGAAAAGACTTTACCCTACGTATGTCAAATGTCGGCAGACCTACTTGTCAACTTTGGTATGAAAAGAATAAACCTGAAACTGCTTTACCTAGATCAAATAACTTTATGATGAACATGATGTTAGGAGATATAGTTGAGGCAGTTTTCAAGGGTATATTAAAAGCTGCCAAAGTAAAATATGAAGAGTCTGATACTGTTACACTTAAATGTAAAGATGCAGAGGTGTCAGGTTCTTATGACTTAGTTATTGATGGAGCAGTTGATGATGTTAAGTCAGCATCTGATTGGTCTTATAGAAATAAATTTGAATCATTTGAAACTGTCAAAGATGGAGATGGTTTTGGGTATGTTGGTCAACTAGCAGGTTATGCAAAAGCAGCTAACAAAAAAGTTGGTGGTTGGTGGGTAATCAATAAAGCTAATGGTCATTTTAAGTACATACCAGCAGAAGGGTTAAATTTAAAAGAAGAGATAGCTAAGATTGAGGATACAGTTACTACTATAAGTAACAATAAATTTGAAAGGTGTTTTGAGCCTGAAGAAGAAACTTTTAGAGGTAAACCTACAGGTAATAAAGTGCTAAACACTAACTGCAAGTTTTGTGATTACAGATATGATTGTTGGAATCTAACTGATAAACCTGCCGTTATGTCAAAGGCACAGACACCTAAGATTGTTTCTTATATAGATTTTGTTGATAATGTCTCCTCATAGAGTTAGAAGAGATGCTATAAAGCATGGGTATAGAAGTGGATTAGAACACGCTATCTCACTTTATCTTAAAAAGTTAAAGCATAAATTTGATTATGAAGCTATTAAGATAGAGTGGGAAGATTTAACCTATCGCACCTATACCCCTGACTTTATTCTTAACAATGGCATAATAATAGAGACTAAAGGTAGATTCTTAGCGTCAGATAGAAAAAAACATTTGTGTATAAAAAAACAACATCCAAAATTAGATATAAGATTTGTATTCACAAACAGTAGAAGTAAACTTAGTAAAGGAGCAAAAACTAGCTATGCAGAATGGTGTATAAAACATGATTTTAGATATTATGACAGAATTATACCCGAAGATTGGCTAAAAGAAAAAGGTAAAAATAAACACTTGAACTTTATTAAATTTTCAGGTACAAAGATAAGGAGATAATTTATGTTAGACAGAAGAAACCCAAACTCATGTTTTATAGAACTAAATCCTAAATGTGATAAAAGCTATTGGACTGGAGAATTAGAAGTTAATATCATAGCCTCTGAACACAGTAGTCTTGATAAAGAAAGCAAAGAAAGTTTATTACATCTATCTCAATTAGTTGCATCTACTGTAGCTCTAATGGAACAAGATCCTAACTTAACAGCTAGATTAGAAAGTTTTATAAATGAGGCAGAAGAGTTTGTAAAAGAAAAATCTAAACCTAAAGTACACACAGAAGGAAACATAATAAGATTGGATTTTAACAAGGACAAAAAGTAATGAGACACTTGGAGTATATGAAAAAGAAACTTAAAGAAGTAGAAGAAAAATCAAAGGAGCAAACAGTGAAATATCTATCAGGCAAAAATAAAGAAGAACAGGATATGGTAAATCATCCTGCACACTACAATAAGGCAGGCATTGAAACTATTGATGCAATAGAGGCTATGCTAACACCCGGATTTGATTATTACTTGCAAGGTAACATAATTAAATACATATGGAGATATAGATACAAAAATGGTGTTGAAGACCTCAAAAAAGCAGAATGGTATCTAAAGAAATTAATTGAGGTTTATAATGGTAAGAGTTAAAATGATCTTATCATTAACTGTTGATGAAGAGGAATATCCTATTCCCTCAGATGGTATGGTTGGACAAGAAATAGAAGACTACTTTATTGATATGGTGCATGAAGTAGATGGTTTAAAAATAAAAACAATAAAAACAGTAACAGAGGAGACATAGATGTTAAAAAATTATTTACCCACAGACTACCAAAACTTCATAGCACTCTCTCGCTATGCAAGATGGAAAGATGACGAACAAAGAAGAGAGAATTGGAGCGAAACCGTAGATAGGTATATGGATTACATGAGTAAGCATTTAAATACTAAATATAGTTATAATATAACAAAAGCTCTAAAAGAAAAAATTACAGATCAAATAATGTCTCTCGGTGTTATGCCTAGTATGAGAGCTTTGATGACATCAGGTCCTGCATTAGACAGATGTCATGTAGGTGGTTATAACTGTAGCTACATACCTGTAGATAGTCCACGTAGTTTTGATGAGTGTATGTATATTCTTATGTGTGGCACTGGTGTTGGTTTCTCTGTTGAACGTGAGAACATAGACAAATTACCTATTGTCAATGAACACTTTGAAGATAGCACTACTATCATTACTGTTGCAGATAGCAGACCCGGATGGGCAAAAGCATTAAGAGAACTTATTGCTATGTTATATGTAGGACAAGTTCCTAAATGGGATGTGTCACAAGTAAGACCTGCAGGTGCAAGGCTAAAGACATTTGGTGGTAGAGCATCAGGACCTGCACCCTTAGTTGAATTATTTCACTTTTGCATACAAAAATTTAAAGCAGCAAAAGGCAGAAGATTGTTTCCAATAGAGTGTCACGATATAATGTGTAAGATAGGAGAAGTTGTGGTTGTTGGTGGTGTCAGACGTTCTGCTCTCATCTCTTTATCTAACTTAGGTGATGACCAAATGCGTCATGCCAAGTCGGGTCAATGGTGGGAGAATGAGGGTCAAAGAGCATTAGCTAACAACTCTGTAGCATTCAAAGGTAAGCCTGAGATGGGTACGTTCATGCGAGAGTGGACATCATTATATGAATCCAAGTCAGGAGAACGAGGTATATTTAATAGACAAGCTGCCAAAGTAAAAGCATCAGAGAATGGCAGACGTGATATTGACCACGAGTTTGGTTGTAATCCATGTAGCGAGATTATACTTAGACCTTATCAGTTCTGTAATCTTACAGAAGTTGTTGCACGTGAAACGGATGATTTACAATCTCTAAAAGATAAAGTACGCATGGCTACTATATTAGGTACATTTCAATCTACATTAACTGATTTTAAATACTTGCGTAAGGTATGGAAAGATAATACAGAAGAAGAAAGATTGTTAGGAGTTTCCCTAACAGGTATCTTAGATACAGATATATGGACAGAAGAGGTGTTACAGATATTAAGGGATGTTGCAGTAGAAACTAACAAAAAGATTGCTAAAGATTTAGGTATACCACAATCAACTGCTATTACTTGTGTAAAACCTAGTGGCACAGTTAGTCAATTAGTTGACAGTGCATCAGGAATACATGCAAGACATAGTGATTATTATATTAGGACTGTACGTGGCGATAACAAAGACCCACTTACACAGTTTATGAAAGATAATAACATACCTAGTGAACCATGCGTTATGAAGCCTGATAGCACAACTGTGTTTAGCTTTCCTATGAAGTCACCTACAGGTGCTGTAACTAGAACACAGATGTCAGCTATAGAACAGTTAGAGTATTGGCTTATGTTTCAAAGACATTGGTGTGAACATAAACCATCTGTTACTGTGTCTGTTAAAGAAGACGAATGGATGGATGTTGGTGCATGGGTTTATAAAAACTTTGATGAAGTGTCAGGTATATCATTTCTACCTTTTAGCGACCATACATATGCACAAGCACCATATCAAGATATAGAAAGAGAGGAGTATTTGGAATTACAACAAATCATGCCTAAATCTATTGATTGGTCTAAATTAGCAGAATATGAAAAAGAGGATACAACTAGTGGTGGTAGAGAACTTGCATGTACTGCTGATGCGTGTGAAATGGTTGACATACAGGCTAGTTAATGTTAGAAAGTGGTGAATTATTATGGTGGCAATGGTGGCTATTAATCGCCATTACCATCAATACTATGATTAACTTAATAGTGTTTTTTAAAGGTAGAAAATTACACATACGAGAGTTATTACACTTAAAGCCAAAAAGGAGAAGTAAATGAAAGACATGATAATAGGAGCATTGAAGACTAAGCTATTAGGAGAAATAAACGGTCATATAGCTAATATAGAGGTTATGATGAATAATCCTGTTGGAGTAGGGGATCATCCCACCATAGTTGAATCTATTGATAAGGAATTATCTGTATTAGAATCTGCTAATGGTAAGCTTAATGTTTTAGTTCAACTTATAGAGAGACCTAAAACAAAAGAAAAACCTAAAAAGGAGCAGAAATGACGCACCATGCAAAATTTTATGTACCCAAAAAGGATGAGGAGTATATAACACCCTTTGGTCCTATAATGGGATATAAGAAACTGTCACCTAGCTTTGTTAAAAAGATGAATACTCTTATGAAGATGGAGCTAGATGATTGGTCAGATAATCTCGTTGGTAAAGTAAAACAAGAATTAAGATTTACTACAGAGATAGAATCTTTATGGTTAGAAGAAGTTTCTCACTTCATAGGTAGATTTCATTCTTATGCAGAACATAGAAATTCTTTTGGTGTTAAGTCATTAGACACAGAAAATAACAACTATGGTATACAAGTTATATCAGGTTGGTTTGTGCGTCAGTTTGAAAATGAATATAATCCACTTCATATACATACAGGGTCTCGTATGTCTTGTGTAGGATATTTAGCTTTGCCTGACGGTATTGAAAAAGAATGGGAAGAAGACTATAAAGACCACCATCCTGCAAATGGACATATACAATTTGCTCATGGTACACCATCAGGGTATAGTAATACAAACTTTATGGTCAAACCACAAGTAGGTGACTTTTATATATTTCCTGCTGAATTATTTCATTGTGTATACCCATTTAAAACAAAAGGAGAACGTAGATCATTTAGTGTAAATTTTAGTTTTATAGAAGTACCTAAAGAAAAAAATAAACAATAACTTCATAAGGAGAATATGATATGCAGAAAAGAAATAAAAAATATAAAACTAGACAAGAGAGAGGTCTAGGAAAATATGATGCACCTTTAAGCCTACAATTCAATCAAGGGTTCAATGCGTTCAAAAGAAAGAAACTAACAAACCCTTTTAGCGACAAGACTATGCAGTCACGAGAATGGCAAAGAGGATTTAATTCTGCTTACTACTTACAATTAGAAAGGGTTAAAAATGCTGAAGCTAGAAGAAGAGGCGAGAAAGTTCATGCAAGATAGGTTAGTCATCAAAGAAGTAATGACTGCTGATTTTTATGAAGAACGAGCAAGTCTAACTGCTATTTATCCAAAAGAAAAAGCCTTAGAGTATTTAGCTCTAGGCTTGACAAGTGAGGCTGGGGAAGTTGCAGGTAAAGTAAAGAAACTTATACGAGATGGTAAGGGCGATAAAAAAGCAATTGCATCAGAGATAGGTGATGTGCTTTGGTATTGTGCCATGTTAGCAAAGGAAACTAAAGTTTCTCTTAATGATATTATGAAAGATAACTTGAAGAAGTTATATAGTAGAAAAGAAAGAGGAACACTTCAAGGGTCTGGCGATAACAGATAAATTAATAACAGAGTATCAATCTAGAACTTAGAGCCTATAGATTGATACTTTGGTTTCTTTAAACCTGTTTTAAAATCAAACTCTTTTAACTTTTGATTCAAAAACAACAATTCCATATAAGGCTCTGTATCATCAAAATCTTCTCCGGGATGTCTTGACTCCCACTCTTTCATTAATATGTTACGGTCTGCTTGTGATAAGTTAAAGAATTGTGCTTTAGCTTTTTTCTCAATCATTTCATCTGTATCATACTGTTCATCAAATGCCATTGCAGTTTCTCTCGCTTCACTTTTTGCAGATTGTATCATAGAAAGCAAAGCTTTTCTTTTTAATGCATCATTCTCATAACTGTTATAAACAGGACCATTTATAAAGTCTTTTAATTTTTCTTCTACAATAAAAGCCATTCTTTGTCTTGCATCTCTGTTGATATCAGCATCAGTTGTTTTTCTAGGAGTGTATTCATAATAGTCTAAATTCATTCTAGCAAATTCTTTTTCCACATCATTTTTTTCTGCTACAGGTGTTAATCCAGTTATCTGTCTAAATAACGGAAGTGTATTTTGTAGACCTGTAGTTCTTGTTGCAGTAGTTTGTGGAGCTCTTTCAAAAAAACCATCACCATCAGAATGTGCCTCAAATGGAAAAGATCTAGTTGCTGTTTTTAACATGTAAGGGATAAATGCTACATCATTACTGTCTGTTAACATTCTATAGTCTGGATCTACGGCAGCATAGATGTCTTTGATAACACCAGCTCCAACCGTAAATGTACTTAAATAGTTTCCAACAAATCTTGTTATACCTTCATAAGCTTGTTGAGTTAGCTTACCATCTGAAGAACCCTCAATAGCCATTTGTGCTGCTCTGTCAATCATCATTAAACCAGTTCCTGATCTACCAAAGCCTCCAGTGAATGCCTCTAATAATTCTCTAGTATTTAAACTAGGAAGAACCTTATCATTATCATGTAATCTAGGCATAAAGGAAGAACCTTTAGGACCTCCATTTGTGTATAGTAAATCTGCAAACCAAGCAAATGCAGTAAAAGGACCTAGAGATGCTCTAGCATCAAATGTACCATGACCATAAGGATTCTTATATTCATACGCACCAGTATTCTCGTCACCTAAATGTGCTCTCATACCATAAAAAGCACCAATCATAGATAGACCAGTTACTTGTTTTCCTATTCTTTCCGTCATGCTAGACTTATTTAATATACCTCCTAACAGTGGTACATTTTTATTATCTAACAAACCTATGATAGGTGCATGTTCATAAAAAAATCTAAATTGATTTACAAGATATCTTGGAAAAGGAATAAAGGATGATCCAAAAGTGGTGCTAGAAAAGTCAATAAATGCAGCAGCTAACTGATTAAACTGTCCTTCTTTGCCTCTAAACTTACCTGTTTGATACGTAAAGTCTAGAGCCTTTTCCATAGCAGTTGCAATACTCTTATCATCAAGTAGAGTCATCTTTTTCTTTTTTAGTATTAAATCACTTAAATTTTCAACACCTGCTTTTCTAAATATATCAGTTGCATCTGCTCTTATAATTTTATCTATCTCTCTTGCAAAAACAGCTTTTTTAAATATGTTATCACTATAGGTGTTTAAGATATTAGCCTTTCTAGCAGTCTGAACCATTAAACCATTATCAGTTCCTGCAACACCAACATCACCCATTTCTCTAAACAGTTGTTTAGCTAAATCTGATTTACCCAATTGTGTGTCTTGAAATAGTCTAACTAGAATAGCAGTTTCTTGGCTAGTGATTCCAGCTATCATATCTTTTAAAACTAAGGACTTCCCACCAACTTTTAATTGACCTTGTGCTGAACGAACAGCTTCTTTTCCAAGTCTTTGTACTTCTTTATCACTTGATGCATTTAAAAATTTACCATATGCATATTTAGCACCAGCCTCACCTAAATTATCTAATGCATATACATAGTTACGCATATAACCGTTAGTTGTGTTTCTAACAGTGGTAGCTGTTTGTATAGTCATAAGTCCAATACGTGTCTTATTTAACTTTCTTATAAAATCACTGACACCATTTAAATTAACATTTACACCTAAAGCTTTAACTCTTCTATCTAATATTTCATCAGCTTTCTTTCTAGCCGCTTCTGTTGCAGTGCCAAGAGTTAGTATACCTTTATCTAGATCATCTAATTCTTTGAATAAACTTTTTCTTACTTCTCTACTTATTCTTCCTGCTGTTCCTAATGTTCTACCTGCGGCAGATACATCAGATACATATAAAGAGCTAAACTCATCTGCATTAAGACCATGAGCTTTTAATATGTTTCCAAATTCGTCACTTGTTAATTTACTAGAGTCTGCTAGACCTCTTCCCACACGAGATGTTATTCTCTCTTTTAAATCTTCAGCACTACCTTTTATTATTTTTCCATTCTTGATATCTTTTGGATTAATAGCACCCTTTGCCTTTGCACCTTTTTCTTGAAATATTTTAACACCAGCCTCAATCTCTTCTTTAGTTATATTTCTTACTCCAACTTTATCTATTATAGTTGCTGCCGCAGAGGCTATGTTTTGAACCACCATATCTTCTAATGTTATTGCTAAGTTCTCTTGCTTAGTTCCTTTTAATTTAAGTTTTACTTCTTCACCCTTTACTAGTTTTTCATTAGCAGTTTCTTTTAGTGATAATTTTAATTTGCTTTCTGTGTCTTTTGCAAACTTGCCTACATTACCTTTACTAGCAAAAGTTTTTAATGTGTGAGTTTTATAAGCTTTTTTAGTTTGCGTAGTTCTCTTAGCTGCTTCTTTCATCACAACTGATTCAGCTACATTGCTCACTAAAGCTTTTCTTGTTCCTATTCCAGCACCTAGTAATGCTCCCGGAACTGTGCCTAAAGCAGTAGCTAATGCTACATTACCATAACTAAAGTCTTCTTCTTCTTTCTGCCCTGTGGTAACACGAGTTGTTTCTTGTGCCGCAGTAGTTGCAAGAGCACCACCACCCTCAACTACACCTGAACCTATAGCAGTTCTATATCCACCACCTAGAAATGCATTCTTAGCTGTCTCAAACTTTCCTAACTCTTGAGCACCTTTATCTACAGCTTTTTTAGATACGTGAGATTTACCTTTAGCTTTAACACCATTTTTAATTATCTCTTTGATACCAAACTTAATGCCTTGTTGGGCAGCCACTGCTCCAGCTTTAGTTGCACCAAAAGAAAACATTGAACCTATTGTTGATGGTGCAGTAATAATGCCACCTAAGTAATCAGTAACAGTTTCTAAATTATACTCACCGTTTTGTTTTTCAAAAGTAGACATAAGTCTATTCATACGTTCTAGACCGGCTTCATTACCTTTTCTCTCATAGTCTTGTGCTAAATATAAATCTCGCATAGCAGAAACTTCATTCACGTTTTGATAACGGAAATGTTCTAGGTATCTGTCATATATATCGTCGGGATTGTCTGAGTAATAGTCTTCTCTGTCTGCTAGAAATTGAGAAGCATCAGCCATGAAAACTGCGTTGTCAGTTAATTTTTCTCTAGTCAACTCTTCAGCACTAAGATTATTATAATCCATATGTATTCCTTATGATGTTATGTTGCCCATCAACTCTGTTAATTTAGTTTGAGCTTCTTTAAAACCTTTTATATTATATTCTTTCATAATAGCTTCTATTAGTTGCGTTTTAGTATCTACTATTATTCTGGAATCACCACCTGCCATTGCTTCTTTAAGTTTAGGTAAAAGTGTGTTTATTGTAACTTTAGAATCGCCCTTCTTTTGTTGGTTTTCTACTTGTTTTGGGTCTTTAACACCAGTTCCACCCTCTGTTTTTGCCTCACCACCTTCTCTTTTAACTGCAAATAAAACAAGCTCATCGTCATTGTAAAAAGATTCATTAGCTACTTCTAGTGAATAGATACCATTTATATTTGTTTCAACAATCTTTTTTCCTTCAGTAGCTGCTTGTAGTATTACAGCGTAGTTATTATATTGGTCATCTCTACCACTATTAATTCTAGACTCTTGAAGTTTATTCATATAATAATTCACACTTTTTAGAGCTAGTAGATTTTTTTCTTTCTGATCTGTAAAGCTAGTAAATGGATTGCCTAGAGATGCAGGTTTTGTACTTATACCAAAAGCATTTCCTACAATACTAATAAGTTCATTTCTTGAAGAGTTAGTTTCTGATAAACTCAAACCTTTTTTAGGAGTAGTCTCTTGGATTATACTTCTAGTTAAGTCAATCTTTTCTTTAATTTTAGCATGTAAATCAGGATTCTCTTCACGATCAGTGCTTTTTAACATTGTAACCAATCTAAGTTCTTCAGCTTTTGGGTTATCTTGCATACCTAAAATTAAAGGATCTAGCTTAACTTTGATAGCAGTAGGTAATTTATCCCCTAATGTAGCATCCATATCTACACCTGCAGCTTTTAACATAGCATCTGTTCTAGTTTTAATCTCTTTAGTAGAATCTTGTGCTCCACCAAAAAAGTTAGCTTTCATAAAACCTACGTTAGCACTGTCTCCAAGTTCGCTCATGTCAACACCACTGATAGGTGACACAGTAGATTTAGCTAGTGCAGATAAAGAAATAGTAGGAACGTCACCATTTAATTTTTTATTAATTTGTAATTCTTGTATAGGGTCTGCACCATATATGGTAAAATTCTTTTTGTAATCTCTTGACTGAGATACTGCTTGATTAAGTCCTAGTTGACTTATCAAAGATTGTGCTGCTATTGGTGCTAAAGGATTGTTCATACCATCAGAACCACCCATATTAGCTACAATCTCTTCAACAAGTTTAGTGTTTTCTTTTAATTCTTTTTCAAACCTTTTCTTATCAGTAGCAGTTGACTCAAAGGCAATCTTTGTTAGATCGTCAATATTTTTTTGAGTTGCCTTCATGTCACTTTGGATTTCTCTATCAACGGCTTTAGCACCACCTTCAATTAAACCCAAGGTAAATTCTCTATCTAATCCTAATGCTTTTCCTAAACTACCTAAAAATGCCATTAACCTCTCCTTGCCATTAAGCCTTTTGGTTCTTCATCCATAGGCATCTCTTGTGGCTCTTCCATAGTCTCTTCTATAGATACATTTGGATCTACACCTTTTGTATTTTTTATGTTGTTAAGTATTTTTTCAACCATAGCTGGTCTCTCACCTTTAGTTTCTTCCATACCTGTTACATATTTAACTTCAGCAGAATCTCCTATTAACATCATGGTTTCTACTAAAATAGGTATCATCAACATGCCTACATCTACACTATGTAATCCTTCCATAACACTAGCTAATTGTATAGTGTTAGCTAAAGTTGTTAAAGGTATTCCCATTTCCATGATATCTATTAGTTGCTCTCTAAAGGCAGGATTAGACATTCTTTCTGTGTAATATTCTGCTGCTTCTTCTACAGTTGTATATGTAGGGGGTGTCTGCCAAGGTCTAGCACCCACCTCGTGAGTCATAGACATACCCGGGATTGGTCTATCAAAAGATGTATTATTAAGCTGATTCATTCATGCCACCATTTTTTCTTTTACTATTTATATACATTTGTATTTCTTTAGCAACTATAGCTGGTTGCTTAGTTTGATTATCACTTACTTTTGTAAAATTACCTTTTCTATTCATCATGCCTTTGCCTTTAGGTTTGCTAGGCTCGTTTGATGGAACTCTTAACTGAGCAAAGGAACTTAATATACCTTGTGATGGGTTTGTTATCACGAAAATAATCCTTTCTTAATTGCGGCACTTCCTAGTGTGCCAATCAAACCACCTATAGCTGTACCAGCAGAAGAGCTAGATGACATCTGATTAGTTTTCATCATGGTGTCTGCATCTAATTGAGCTATAGCCATTTTGTTAATTCTTTCTAATTGGTTGTCAGCACTAGTCCATGCCCATTCCATAGTATCTGCATAGTAAGACCATAAGTTATCATATGCCTCTTTAGAGATATCTAAGATAGCATTTGCATTTAATTCATTAGCTCTGTTGACAGCGGCAGTATCAGCAGTAGCAATCTCTCTTCTCCATACTGCATTGTTCTGTGCTATTGCAAGTTGATTAGTAGCATTATATTGGTCACGTTGATTGTTCATTTCTGCATTAAATCTCTCTACAGTATTTACTTGACCTGCATTAAATTGAGATTGTGCATTAGCTTGTGTAGCATTAAACTGTGCAGTCTGTGTAGCTAAATTAGCAAAGAATTGATCTACTTGGTTCTGTGATGTAGCATTGAATTGTCTAGCGGCATTCTCAGCAGCTTGATCTGTAAACAATGCTTGTGTTCTTTGTTGAGCTTTAAATAAATCTGTCTGCTGTTGATTACTTAAATTAGCCATATCTAATTGTAAAAAGCTTTGTGCATTTTGTACAGCGGCTTGTTGTCTGTTATTTAAATTAGACATATCAAGATTAGCTAATGCCGCGGCTTCAGCAGCAACCATAGCTTGTCTATTACTCAAGTTGTTTAAATTCATAGTGTTTACAGCACGACTGTTTTCCATTGCTATGTTTTGCTCTGCTGTAAAATTCATATTAGCTATATCATTAATCTTAGCAGCATTTTGCACTCTTGCTTGAAAATTTTGGTCAAATTCTTGACCTATAAATGTTGCTCTTTGTTGAGCAGATAACATAGCACGTTGCTGTCTATTTGTTAAGTTCTGTGCCTCAAAACTAGCCATTGTTTGAGCATCAGCTTGTGCAATTGGTAATGCTGATTCTAATGCTGCTTGAACCATAGCTTGTCCTGCAATACTAGATGCACCCAAGCCTCTTGCTGCCATTTCAGCTTGAACACCTCTTAATGCTCCAGCTGCCCATGAAGGTGGGTTTGTTGCATCAAAGTTTGCAGTTAAATTTGCTAGTTGCCCTGCTACAGTTGCTTGGTCAGTTGGTGTAGCTGTCGCTGCCTGTATCTGTTCTGTATAAGCAGATGCAGTTTCAGCATTTGCTGCTCCAGTGATTATTTCACCTGATTGAATTTGTCTTTGTACGGGATTATTTATTAGAGTTGCGTTACCTTGTGCGGCAGTGACATTGCCTACACTAGATGCTGTTTGTTGAGCTGCTGTAACTTGTGCTCTTGGATCAGCAGGATTTATTTGGGCAGCTTCAGTTGCAGCTAAAGCACTGTCAACAGCACTTGCTGATTTATCTGCCGCAGTAATATTTGCCTCTTTTTCAGCTTGTTGATCGGCAGTTGTTGTTGCCGCCATTGCTGTTGGAACACCTACTGTTCCTCCGACTTGACCTAATCTTGGGTCTATCAATTGCTGTTCTGTTACTTGTGTTCCTACAGGTATTGTTACACCACCTTCAGGCAATGTAGGAGTTTCCATCATTTTAGCTGACACTGAGCCTATTGTATCATCTGCTGTAAAATCAGATTCAGTAGGAACATTAGCTTGTGTTAATTGTCTAGGTTGAGCTTGTCCACCTGTTTGTAATTTAACTACAGAACCACCTTTAGCCATTTCTTGTGCTCTAGTTCTATAGACAATCATCTCACGTTCTTTGTCGGGATTTTGCTTTAAATAATCATCAAAGTTTTCCATACTACCTGCATAACCCATACGATTGGCTATCTTTTGTAATCCTTGTGGCTTAAAGCCTCTAAACATTGCCATTATTTAGTTCCTATTAATATCTTGTCTAACTTATCTTCTAATCTTCTCATCGCATCCATCAACTCATGCATATCATCCTTAACGTCATCCTTACGTGCATACTCTTCTCGTGTCTTGTTAAGGAGTATCTGTATACGCTTGACCTCTTGGAACATCTTGTTAAATGCCCAACCAAATGGTACAACGACCATAGTTAGGATTATGTTCCAAAATAACATTGCGTCAATTTCCATGATTAGTCGGCATCCTCTATTGTGTTGCCTTCAGCTACCCATTCTTGGATTGCTTGGTAGTGTCTGTTCCTAGTATCTAGTGGCACAGATACTTGTTCATTATCTATGGTAGCTTCAATACCTATATTATTTGTTCCAGTAATATCTTTGTAATATTGTGCTGATGTTATGTGCATAATATCTCCTATAATTCTGCATCATATTGATGAGTATCAATGTAAGTAGCACTTGTGGTGTTACCTACGCTAACATAATGATAAGCATAATGTTCATTAACTTCACCAGCAGAAGTTGAGCCATTACCCCATGTAATAGATACTGTTGGGTCTGCTCTCATTTGAGTTGGATAAAATATATATGCTCTTCTGTATGTATCATCTGCTGTTGAAGTAAGTGCTGAGTTATTTCCAGATTTTATAGGTTTATAAAAGTACCTTGAACACAACAAAAACTCTTCCCCAAATGACCTATGCTCAAATGGTGTGGCTTGTGAGCCTGTTTCAATTTGCAAACCAGTAATAAATAACTCTCTGTCTGTGCTATCAAAAAACATTGTTTGGTCTGACTTAACAGTTACAGGATTGTTTCTGTCTGCCCATGTATTTGAAGAAAATGTACCACTAGTAAAAGTAGAACCTGCTTGTAAATATATTAAAAAACTAAAACTCCAACCATTATCATCATCTAATGTACCACTTGTGTCACCATCAAATGTAAGAATTACCCTATTCCATGATGTTGTTACATCAAATGTTTGTGAGTTTATTCTGTTGTTATCATTATCATAAAGCTGTGATGTATAGGTAGCACTTGCATTACCTTTTACATAAAAAGATACTGTTACTTTTTCGGCTTCAGAAGTACCCTTCTTTAATTTTTGAACATCTTGTCCTTCAAAATGATACTGTAACAATGCTTCTTCTCCTGCCGCAATAGATGTATCTGCTGTAGTGCAATCAAGTTTCAAAGCATTTGCAAATCCGGGCAAGTCAGTTATTGCTACTTGTGACTGTGTTAAACGACCTGCTGTACCACTAAAATACATATCAAATCTATCTACTGTAAAATATCCTGCACTTGCACCAACACCTGTTTCACTCGTTCCTCTTTGTGCCACTTGCATAGCACCATTGATAACCATATTCCTTCGCCCACCAATCTGACTATTGGTTAGGACTTCACCCATCTTTGCTAATTCTGCTGCTTTGGTCATGCTAGGTCTCCTAAGTATTGCATAGATGCAACATGAATATCAAATGCACTTTGACTTGATGCGTAAGTTGATAAAACTCTATTAAAAGAAGTAGCTTGTCCATCAGAATAAGCACTTGAATAATAATTCGCTAGAACAAAATCTCCCTCGTTTGAATGAAATCTACACCCATGACTTGCAACTGAATAATTTGCATTACTAAAATTATCAGAAAATGTTACTGTAAAATCTCCTGTTGCATTATCAGTTGTGCCACTAACATTGAAACTATCTCTAGCAGCAGCACCTGATGCTGTTTTATCAAGATTTACCCAAGCCTTTGCTGTACCATTATGTATTACACTCGTAGCAATACTATTATTACTACTTGCATCTGTTAATGTGTTTACTCTTAATATACTAGCCATTATGCTAAATCTCCATGCCAAGCTGCAGCTTGTAAATCAACATCAAATGCAGTAGTACCTCCTTCACTAGAAAATATAAAACTATAAAAAGGTGTAGTAGTTGTTGTTGGTGCATTTTGGATGCCTATACCTCTATTACCACCTGCAGTCTCTTCTCCTACTCCTGTTACAATACTAAAATCTGCATTACTAAAAGCATTTGTAAAGGTCTGCGTATATGTACCAGTGCCATTATCAGTAAGACTAGAAATTCCTAAACTATCTTTATTTACAGCAGTGCCAGTTCCGTTCCATCTTACCCAACATTTAGATAATCCTTGTTGTAAATTAGTAGCTGTTGAGCCACCTTCACCTGTAACAAGTATAGAACCTGCTGTGGTTACACCTGTAAATTTATCTACTTTAAGTTCACTTGCCATTATGTTAAGTCTCCCCAACAACCAAATAAATTTCCATTGTCGTGGTTGCCTGTGCTATCACTTCTGTTGTGAGTGTCAAAATTATTTGTTCTTACTTCAGCAAATACTGCTATATAGTTTCCACCATCTTTTGCTGTAATAGCTCCACCATATTTATTCGTGTTAAAATTAGTTGTATAAGCATAAGTATACTGCCCTACACCATTGTCTGTTCCTGAAGCTATATTTAAAGAGTCTCCTAAGTTAGCACCACCATCACCAAAACCCCATGCTTTTACTACACTGTTTACTAAATTCGGTGTAGCACCACCATTATCAGATATATAGGTTGAAGTATTAGCAACTTTTACATTCGTGCCACCTGACCCTGCTTTATCTACAATGGTATCTACATTTAATTGACTTGTCATACGATACTCCAATATCCATTAACAGTAACTGTAGCGTTCTGCGTTATAGGACCACCTGATACACCATTCTCATCACTATCTATTGTAATGTCTGCACTTATTGTCTGTCCATTTAATCTGATGATTGAGTTGTTACCTTTGAATGGGTAACGTGTATCTGCTTCAGTCTTGGTGTAACTGTTTGAAACTGAGAACACATCATACACTACCATCTCAATGATGTCATTCAAACTCGCTGCTTGTACGAGTACGACAGTTGTGCCTGTAGTTGCAGTGTAGTCATCTCCCGGAACAAGCAAGATACCATTCTGATATACATCCATGTACAAAGTATCTGTGTAGGTAAGTGTTAATGAGTTAGCATCAGAACCACTAAAGCTAGTCTGCCCTGCAGTTGCTTGGTATTGGTATCTGTTACGTACCGAGTTTTGTGGACTTCTGCCTATGTATGCCATTGTTTACTCCTATACAGCCGATATAATAAAGGCTAGTAATTCACTGTACCTTACACCTAATCTTGTTATTTTAGTTGCATCTTTTGGTGCATCTTCTTCTTTTTCATAATCCATAATTC